>Ga0181535_10001407_pt1 | contig 31499 bp, 28 predicted proteins | sample PEATcosm2014_Bin_44_FD_119774 | JGI IMG/M metagenome (GOLD analysis project Ga0181535, IMG submission 119774) | Peatland microbial communities from MTU Mesocosm Facility, Houghton, MI, USA - PEATcosm2014_Bin17_30_metaG | ecosystem: Environmental > Terrestrial > Soil > Wetlands > Peat | place... | reverse complement strand
GGGGTCGACGACGGCGGAGCCCGCGAAACCGGGGAAGGGAGAGCCGTCCGTCTGGAAGTAGCTGTCGTCGCCCGAGCCGCCCGCGATGCGCAGGGCGTCCAGCCTGACCTCGGGTCCCTCGGGGGAGGGATAGGCCGCGACGAGGACGAGGGAGCCGAGGGCGGGAAGCCCGGGAGAGGGAGTCCACGCCGTTTCCGGCATGGCTTGCCCCAGCTCCAGGACTGCGAGCCCGAGCTCGGGATCGAAGCCCTTCACCTTGGCCTCGACCTCCTTCCCTCCCGGCGCCAGGATGGAGAGAGACTCGCCCTCGCTCGCCTCCGAGGCGGGAACGAGGAGGAGCTTGCCGTCGAAGCCGAGGGCGGTCCGGCCGCCCAGGGAGGACGGCACATGGAAGAGCTTGGCGCCCGCGCGGGACGCGAGGGCGGCGACCGAATCGGACAGGGATTTGAGAGGGTCCATTGGTATCTCCTTTTATAAGGTACTAAGGGAAAGGTAGGCAACTCGAAGGGTATCGGCGCCGGCCTTTAAGCCGGGCGGGCCTGTAAGCTTTTCCCCCGGCCTGCTAGGATGGCCGACCGGAGGTTCGATGATGCGCGTCCGCGGCGGCTACGCGGCCCTCTATTCGGCGGCCTGCTTCTTCGCCTGCTCTTCCCTCATGGTCAAGCTGGCCTCGCGATACTACTCGGGAATGTTCGTCTCCGCGGCGCGCTTCGCGGCCGGAGCCGTCCTCTGCTCCTTAGTCCTCATCATAAGGTACCGCACGCTCAAACCCGGCCGCCCGGGCCTGGTCGCCCTCCGCGGAGTCTTCGGTGCCCTGTCCATGGCCATGATGTACATCGCCATCTCCATGACGGGACCGGGCCGGGCGGCCCTCCTCTCCAACACCTACCCACTCTTCGTGGCCCTCTTCGGCGCCCTCTTCTTCGGCGAGCGCCTCACTCCCCGCATCCTCGCCTGCATCGCCGTCTGCAGCTGCGGCGCTTTCCTCGTCATGCGCGACGGCTCGGGGGCCTCGCTGGCCGGCGACCTCGTGGCGATCGGGAGCGCGATATTCGCGGGAGTCGGCGTCAACCTCGTGCGGAGCGGGATTCGGTCCGACAATCCCTTCATGCTCTACCTCAGTCCCTGCCTCTTCGGCCTCCCCCTCCTCGCCTTCGCTCCCGCGGGCAGCGCCGGCGCCGCGGCGGCCGGCGGGGCGATCGGCCTCCTCCTCCTCCTCGGGGTGGGAATCGGGGCCTTCCTGGCCCAGGCCTTCATGGCCTTGGGCTACAAGAGCGTTCCGGCTGGGCGGGGCAGCATCGTCTTCTACCTGGAAACCGCCTTGACCGTCCTCCTCGGCGCTCTATTCGCGGGCGAGAAATTCAATCTGAGGTTCGGAGCCGGCTTGGCCTTGATACTCGGGGGCCTGGCCTTGAATCACGTGCGGGCTCCTGGAGGAATCGGGTCGACCTTGACTTCCTGATCTGGCCCGCAAGCTGGACAGAATCGTCGTCTAACTAAGGGTTCATGGAACGTATATCATATTGCCGTTCCCGCCGCGGGGCGGCAAAGCCTCGGCAAGGGGCTTCGCCGACGCCTCTCCGGAAAAAGCCACCTGGTCGCCCTGGTATCCCGTCCATTGGGAACGGGTGTCGAAGCGACGAAGCGCCTTCTCCACGGAGGGGAAGTCGCTGTTGAGGACGAAACTATTCGTGCTCGCGGAATGGGACAGGTCATAGGAGAAATGCCAGCTGTTGACGCCCAGATTCGCGACGCGACCCGGTCCTACGTCGAAGGCGATGCCCTTGTAGAAATTCGACGTAATCGTGACGCAGGAATCATTGGTCGCCACCTGCGCCCATAGCTCGAGGAGCCGATAGTGCCCGGGCTCGGCATTCGCCAGCACGAAGAAGCTGTCGGGAGTGGCCGTCCGGACCTCGTAGTCCTTCCCGCTGGCATCGTTGCGAAAGATCAGGGCGGCGGCGGTAGGCTGGTCGGTGCTGACGAACCCGTGGGCTCCATTGTGGGCCGTGCCCGAGCCGCTTACATCGACGTTCAGCTCTCCGACGATCAAGGAAGAATCATCGCGGACCGGAGCAGGCAGCATAGTCGCGCAGCCTCCCAGAACCGCGACCGAAAACAGGACCAAAATAAAACTACGCATTGCAGGCCTCTTTAGCCGAAATCTACTGAACTTTGGGTCGATTTCAAAAGAAGGGAACGGTCGTTCCGGGCCCTCCGGGATCCGGACATCGTCCAAACCTATTATAGCATGATATTGCGTGCTATGCTTTCCCTAGGATGCTCGACCGGCGAGGAGAAGATCATGGCCCCGAATCCTGGTCCCGATGTACGGCGATTCGACGAGTGGGCGCCTGTCTACGATCGCTCGGTCCTGCAAAGATTGCTCTTCGTGCCGGTGCACGGCCGCATGCTCAGGCTTCTCGCCGAGGACGGAATCGATATGCCGCCCGCCAGCGTCGTCGACGTCGGCTGCGGCACGGGTCGCCTCCTGCGGGCCGCCTCCCTCCGCTGGCCGGATGCCCGGCTCGTCGGCGTCGATCCCGCGGAGCGCATGGTCGCCGAAGCCGCGGCGGCGAATCCGAAGGCCTCCTTCAAGCTGGCTCCGGCCGAGTCCCTGCCTCTCGCCGACGGTACCGTCGACCTCGTCGTGAGCAGCCTCTCCTTCCATCATTGGGGCGACCAGGCAAGAGGCATTCGGGAGATTTTCCGGATCCTCCGCCCCGGGGGAAGGTTCTGCCTCGCCGATCATAATTTCCCCCTCGCCGGATTGACCGGAGAGAAGGTCAAGAGCCGAGCCCAGGTCCGGGAGCTGATGAGCGCGGCCGGCCTGACGGTGGAAGCGCAGGTAGGAGCGGGCCTCCCCTTTCTCCTGATCACCCTGGCCCGAAAATGAGGTAGCCATGGCCGACGATTTCTACACGAGCATCGAGAAGGCCGATTCCTTGGACGACGTCTTCGGGGAGAGCATGTTCAAGGACGTTCCCCGCGATTGGTGGATCGCCCTGACCGACGTCGTCGCCTCGACGAAGGCCATCGAGGAGGGAAGATACAAAGAAGTCAATTCCGCGGGAAGCCTGCCGGTCATGGCTATCAGCAACTACCTCGGCAATATGGATTTCCCCTTCTTGTTCGGCGGGGACGGCGTGACCTGCCTGGTACCCGCGGGCGCCGTCGACGCCCTGCGGGACATCCTGATCGCCACGGTCCGTTCGGTGAAGAAAGCCTTCGACCTGGACCTCCGCCTGGCCCTGATCCCGGTAAAGGATCTGCGGGATCGGGGAAGGATTCTCCGCGTCGCCCGCTGGGAGGTGAGCCCGCACTATACTCAGGCGATATTCGAGGGCGACGGCTTCGACGAGGCGGAATCGATCCTGAAAAGCTCGGTTCCCCGATACATCGTCCCGATCGCCGGAACGACGTCCTTCGAGCCGAATTTTACCGGGTATACCTGCAGGTGGCAGGATTTCCCGTCCAGCAAGGACGAGACGATCGCCCTGCTCGTGAAGTTCCGGAAAAGCGACCACCGGTTCATTCGGGATTTCCTCAAGGACCTCCAGGTCCTCGTCGGGACCGAGGTGGAGCACCATCCCCTTCGCATCGAGACGCACAGGCACGCGTTCGCCTCGAAGCGGTTGAGGGCGGAGACCGCTATAAGGGCCGGCGCGACCCGCGGATGGCGCGCCTTCGCCTACCTCCAGAAAGTGCGCTTGCAGATAATCTGGGTGATGCTGCTGTCGGCGCTCCGTCTACGCGTCTTTCAGGGGCGGAAGGATCTTTCGCTGACGAAGCAGGAGAATATCGCCTCGAGCGATTTCCGCAAATACGACAATGCGGTGAAGATGATACTGGCAGTCACTCGTAAGTCCCGCGAAGGACTGCAAAAGAAGCTCGAGGACTCCCGCGCGAAGGGCGATATCTTCTACGGAATCCACGTGAGCGACCGGGCGACGATCACCTGCCTGATGCATACGAATACGGGGGCCGAAGTCCATTTCGTGGACGCCGCCGACGGAGGCTATGCCATCGCGGCCAAGCAGATCAAGGCGCAGATTAAGGAGGCCGCGGCGGTCAGTCCGCCTTTGAATGGGCTTTGAGCTTGGCCAGCTTGGGCGCGATGATGGCGCGGCAGTAGCCCGCGTCGGGATGCTTCCCGAAATAGCCCTGATGATAATCCTCCGCGGGCCAGAACCGCGGGGCGGGAAGGAGCTGGGTGACGATCGGAGCGTCGAGCCGCGCGGCTTGGGCGGCCATCGACGCCCGGGCCGCCTTCTCCTGCACTTCGTCGGCGTAGAAGATGACCGAGCGGTACTGCTCGCCCACGTCGGCGCCCTGCCTGTTCAGGCTGGTCGGGTCGTGGATCTTCCAGAATAGGTCGAGGACTGCCTCGTAGGAGAGCTTCTCGGGGTCGAAGGCCACGCGCACGACCTCGGCGTGGCCCGTCTTTCCCGAGCAGACCTCCTCGTAGCTCGGCGAGTCGCGCGTGCCTCCGGCGTAGCCGTTCGTCGCTTCCCTCACCCCGGGCAGCATCTCGTACGCGGCCTCGAGGCACCAGAAGCATCCGCCTCCGAGGAGGGCGTACTCCTCTTTCGTCTCGCTTTCCATATACCCCAATATACTCACTTCCCGCCTTCGAACTCGAGGAAGATCCTGTCCATGGACTCGCCCGGGCGGAATACGACCCGGCTTGCGAGGTTGCGGCACATCAGGAGCCCGATGCCGCGCCAGCGCCGGCGCGCCGGGTCGAAGAGAGGCTCCGCGGAGGCGGACTCGGCTCCGCCGACGAGGCCGGCCGCGAAGGCGGCGAAGCTCGGGGAGCGGAAGTAGAAGCCCAGCAGGATCGAGTCGCCGCGCCGCGAGGCCCTCGCGCGGATCCTGCCGGAGTCCACGGGGGTCGCGTGCTTGACGATGTTGTCCAGGATCTCGCCGCCGGCCACTTTGAGGCGACTCCGCTCCCTCGGCGAGAGGAAGGCCAGGGAGCCTATGAAGTCCTCGAAGCTGAGGATCGAGGAGGGTATCGCCTCGAGGACGACGGCGGCCTCTGCCCGTCTGCCCGTCATGACGGACGCATTACGCCTGCTTGAGCGTCTTGACGATCGGGAAGCGGTCCCCGAAACCCGTCGAGTCGAGGGCGAGCCTCACGATCTCCGACGGGTTGACGATGACGAAGCCGTGGCCCGTGGTCTCGGCGTCCTCCATCGCGGTCATGATCACGCCGATGCCGGCCGAGGAGAGCGCGGTCACGCGCTCCATGTCGACGGCCGCGTCCGACTGGGCGATGGCCTTGTATACCTTTTCCTGGAAGTCGGTGAAGGTGTAGCTGTTTATGGGCCCCGAGACCGACAGGACGAGTCGGTGATGGTCGTTCCGTACGGATATGTCGAGCTGCGTCATGTGGCGCTCCTTGCCTTGAGCTTCATCACGAATAGGGTGATATCGTCTTCCTGGCGCCTGTCAGTAAAGGCGTAGAAGTCGTCCATCGCCCCCGAGGCGATCTCGGCCGAGCCGAGGTTCAGCCTTTCGCGGACGGAGCGGCGCAGGCGCTCCTTGCCGAAGCGCTCGCCGCGGAGGTTCTCGCAGTCGAGGATGCCGTCGGTGGCGGCCACGAGGGCCGAGCCCGCCGGCAGGATCATCTTGCGGGGCTTGAGGTAGGGCGCCACGTCCTTCACAAAGCCGAGTATCCTGCCTTCGCCCTGCACCTCGATGAAGGTGTCGAAGCTCGGCGAGTACAGGAAGATCGCGGGCACGCCGCAATTGATGTAGTAGAAGGCGTCCTTGGAGAAGTCCAGGTAGCCGAATACGCCGGCGAAGAACGTCCCCTTGGGGAGGTTTTCCTTGATGAAGGCGTTCACGCGGGAGACGAGGCCTACGAAGTCCTTCTCGACGCGGAGGAAGGTGCGGATCATGGACTTGAGGATGAGCATGTTCATGGAGGCCGACAGCCCCTTCCCGGAGACGTCGCCGATCACGATGAACCAGCGGTCGCGGGAGAGCTTGACGAGATCGATGAAATCGCCGCCGAGGCTCCGGGCCGAGCGCGCCACCCAGGCGGCGTCGGCCTTCGGGTGATCGATGCGCTCCACCTTCTCGAGGGCGAATCGGACGATCTGGTCGGAGAGCGCGACCTCCCGGTCCACCGTCGTCATGATGGACTCGCGGGCGATGTTCTTGAGGTAATACGCGATGACGAAAAGCTTGCCGTAGATGGACTTGAAGGTATCGTAATCGTAGGCGGTGTACTCCGCCCCGGTGCTCCTGGCCCCGAGGGCGAAGAGCCCCATCGCGCGCCGGCCCTCGAGGACGACGATGATGGCCTCGGCCTTCAGGGACTCGAAGAGCTCGAGGAGGAGCTCCCGCGCGTCGGCGTAGTCGGAGCCAGTCTGCGCCTCGGACTTGAGGATCACTCCGGCGCTGGAGCCCTCGAAGAGATCGGACAGCCTGGATCCCCGCTCGATCGTGGCCTTGCCTCCGGTCGGCGAATAGACGGTGCGCATGAATCCCTGATCGTCGTCGATGAGGACGGTGAAGTCCGTGAAGTCCAGGGCCTTGGCGAGGTGGCCGTAGACCTCGGCCAGGACGGCGTCGCGGCCCTGGGCGAGGTCAACGCCCGCGAGATCCGACTCGAGCTTCTCGCGGTAGTCCCCGCGCGCGCTGAGGCGCTCGAAGAAGCGGGCGAAGAACAGCCTGCCGAGGAAGGAGGCCCCGACGAAGGCCGCGGCCCCGCCGATCATCGGCAGGATCGGCGACGTGAGCCTCCCGAGGGCCACGAGGCCCGCGACGGCGGCGCCCGTCGGCAGTCCGACGACGACGAGTAGGGCGGCGTAGCCGGCGAGGGTCCTTCCGATCGCGCGCCAGTCGAAGAGCCGCGACAGGCGGAACGCGTAGGTCAGGCCTCCCGCCAGGAGAAGGGCGCCCGCGGGGGCGAATACGAAGCTGGGCCGCTTCGCCTGGCCGGCGGTGACTAGGCCCGTCGACACGAGCACGAGGGAGGCTCCCGCGATGACGAAGGCCGCCGCGACCGCCGAGCGCTGCCTCTGCACGGTGCTCTTCCCGCCCGCGGCCCGGATGCCGAACGCGACGGCGGCGAGACCCGCGATGGCGGCGTCGCCGAACACGAAGAGGTTGTAGAATTTGCCCTCGATGCGGAAGATCGTCGTCCAGGGCCTGTAGACGGAGATTATGTAATCGAAGGTGAAGCCCGCGTCGTAGGCGGCCGCGAAGGCGAGCGGCAGCAGCAGCACCCAGGCGACCCTGCGCAGGGAAGTCGGCAGCGGCGTCGGGAAGTTGAGGGCGAAGAGGAGGAGGAGGACGTGGGTGATCGCGATCAGCGAGCCCGATGCCCGCTCGAGGACGAGCGAGTAGCTCTGGGGGAAGCCCGGCCCGGTGAGGATGAACACGAGGCCCTGCGCGAGGGAGTAGGCGGCGAGGGCCGCCGAGATGGCGGCGACCGCGGCTCCGCCGGGCATGCCCCTGCCCCGGCGGACGGCGAGGAGGAACAGGGCGATGAAGCCGGGGAAGGAGATGAACGCGAGTATCGTCAGTCCCATAGCCTGCCCACTTTCGCCGCGAGGATGGTGACGTCGTCCTTGAGGGGGCTGTCGCCGACGAACGAGTACAGCATAGCCCCGACGCTCGAGATGAAATCGGCCGCTCCCGACTTCGAGGCGCGGCAGAGGGACCTCTCGAACAATTCCGTCTCGCCGAGCCTGGCGCCCGACGCGTCGGATACCTCGGTGACGCCGTCGGACGCGAGGAGGAGTATCTCGTCGGTCCGGAGCGGCAGCTCCTCCACGACCACTTCGTCGAGGGGCAGGAGCCCGACCAGGCCCATGGTAGGCTCGAGCCTGACCACTTTCGGGCCCATCGCCGTCTGGGTGATTATTATCGGGTCGGCCATCGCGGCGTTGACGTAGCGGAGAGTGCGCTTTGCGGTGTCGGCGAGGCCGAGGAACACTACCGTGTACTTGTCGTCGAAGCCCATGTCCCTGACGGCGGCGTCCACGCTCCGGACCAGGGCCGCGAGGTCGGTCTTGTCGTCGGCTACGCGGATCGTGTTCACGATGATGCCCATGATGAGCGCGGCGGCGAGGCCCTTGCCGGAGACGTCGCCGACGACGAGGAGGGTCCTGTCCTCGTCCACCTGTATGGCGTCGTAGTAGTCGCCCGAGACGTTGACCAGGGGCCTGTAATAGACCGAGAGGTCGAGCTTCCTGGGGTTGGGCAGCCGGCGGGGCAGGAAGGATCGCTGCGTCTCGGCGATGAGCTGCCACTCCTTGCTGAGGGAGGCGACCTCGAAGAGGTCGGCAATGGTGACTACGCGGTCGAAGTATATGCCCAGCTCGCCGTAGAGGGTCCTGAAGGCCTCGGGCTCCACGAGGTGGCACAGGCGCGTGAGGACGAAGAGCTGGTAGCCCTTCGCCCGGACGACGAAGCCGCGGGCGCCCGCGGTCGCGCTCGCCGGCATGAGTTCCTCGGTGATGAAGCCGACGCCGTCCGCCTGGTCCCGGAAGCGCGGCTCCAGGGCCTCCGGGAGCTTGGGGTCGTTCGCGGCGGCGGACGGACTGCGGTAGACGACTTCCCACGAGGCGGACTTGATGAGGATGACGCCCATGTCCGCGGCCTTCTCGAGCTTCTCGCGGATAGCGTCCACCAGGTCGAGGACGGTGAAGCATACGCCCAGCCGCTCGGTGAATTCCATGATGATCCGAGTCTCGCGTCCCCGGAAGCTCAGGGAGTAGGCCCTCCGCTCGAGCGCGGCCGCGGTGGCGTTCTTGATGGCGTGGAAGACGATGAAGGCCGCGGCGCCCAGCGCGACGGCCGCGGGGAAGGGGAGGCTCGGGGCCGCCACCAGCGGTACGATCAGGAAGGCGACGGCCGCGACTCCCATGGTGCCTGTCTCGACCAATCCGCGCGTCGTTCGATAAGTCATCGGTTGGGGTACTCCGGGTAGGATATCGGCATCATTTGTACGCCCTAAGAGCCCCGGCGTCAACTTTTTTCCGACGCCTTTCCCTATCCGGGGGCCGAGAGCACCGAGTTTATGAAGCCGACGAGGACGTCGAGGGCGCGCTCGTTGGCCCCGCCCTCCGGGATTATGATGTCGGCGTACTGCTTGGTCGGCTCCACGAACTCGTAATGGCCGGGCCGGACGATCGTCAGGTACTGCTCGATCACCGAGTCGAGGGTGCGGCCCCTCTCCTTGATGTCGCGCGTTAGGCGGCGGATGAAGCGGATGTCGTCGGGCGTATCCACGAAGATCTTCAGGTCGAGTCTCTCGCGCACCGCCCTCTCGGCGAAGATCATGATGCCCTCGAAGATGACGAGCCGGCTCGCCTCCACGCGGATCGTCTCCTCCTTCCGCATGTTCCGGACGAAATCGTAGGTGGGCATCTCGATGCCCCGCCCGGCCCGGAGCGCGTCCAGGTGCTCGATGAGGAGGGCGTTGTCGAAGGCGTCCGGGCGGTCGAAGTCGAAGGCGGTGATATTGGCGTTCGAGACATGCGAGGCCGACCTGTAGTAGTTATCCTGCGGGATGAAGGCGAAATCCGACACTACCTCGGATATCTTGCGGACTATCGTGGTCTTCCCGGATCCGGAGCCCCCGCCGATGCCGATCACCTTGACCTTGGCCATCGGCTTCCAGCCTACACCGATCGCCAGCGGTCGCGGAAGGCCACTTCGCCCATGGCCTTGCGCTGCCGCGGCGAGCGCTCCCCCTCCAGCTGGCGCTCGTTGAGAAGGCTCGAGTCGCCGGGCCGCCCGACGATGACGAGGGTCAGCGGCACGAAATCCTCCGGCAGTCCGACCGCCTTGGCCGCCTTGGCCGGCGAGTAGCCGGCGATCGGGTGCGCGTAGAGCCCCTCGCGGGTAGCCTGGAGCTGGAGCGCCATCGCGGCCTGGCCGAGGTCGAAGTAGGCATAGTCCCTCCCCGCGTCGAGGCGGCAGTCGAGCGAGGGCTTGGTCGCGAAGAGGACTATCAGCGGCGCCCTCGTCGCCCATTTGTTGTTCTCGGGGAGGGCCTCCCTGAGTGCGGGCAGAGTGTCTCCCGTCACGGCGACGATTCGCCAGGGCTGGTTGTTGGAGCAGGAGGGCGCCAGCGTGGCGGCTTCCAGGAGCCGGTCCACCTGATCCTCGGGCAACGGGTCGGCGGCGATGGATCGGAAGGCGCGGCGGGCGACGAGTTCGGGCAGTAAGTCCATGGGACCTCCGTTCGGTGACGTGTTCGCCAGTATCGCGCCAACCGTCGGGGACTGGCAATTCCCTGCGATAAGGTCACCCGAGGTCGTTCATTTGTTTTTGGCCTTCGAGTCGGCACCGGCCGCGGGAAACGCCACGCTTCCCTTTCGATGCTTCCCGGCTTGACAGCTGCATAGAGCGGGGTTCTACTTGAGATAAAATCAATAGCTGCTCTCTTTTGGCCTGTCCTGCATCAAGTCATCCCACCTTCAAAACCAACTTGAGACAGCCGAAGGAGAAAAACATGGTCACAAAAAGGACCGGGTCGGCTCTCTTCGCCATACTAGTCGTCGCGCTGCTGCTGGGCGCGATTACGCAGGCGGGGGCTCAGAGCAAGACGGTCAACTCGGCGATGCGGCTCGAGTATCTAATGACCTTCCACGTAGATCTCCTGCCGCCGGTCGATGTCGGGCAGACCGCGGTCGGCCACAGACAGATCCTGCTGACCAGCGGCGGAACCTTCGAGGGACCGAAGCTGCGGGGGAAAGTCCTGCCGGGGCCCTGCGATTGGTTCCTTCAAAGCCCCGATGGGATAGGCCGTCCCGATGTACGAGGTACCTTGCAGACCGACGACGGGGCGAATATCTATCTGCGTTACCAGGGGGTCCAAGTATGGACACAGGCGGCCGGGGCGAAATTCTCCAAGGGAGAAGCCATTGACTTCGGCGAAATATATTTCGTGGTCGCTCCCCTTTTCGAGACTGGGGACCCGCGCTATGCCTGGCTGAATAACATCATAACCGTCGCCGAAGGTCGCCTTGGACCTAATGCGAGCTGGTGCGAGTATCGCATCTTCCAGGTCGCCGACTGATCCTGGCCGTGTCTGAGCTATTTTCAATGGATAGTGTATAAAAGGCGACGATCGTCGTCCCATCCAGGGACGGCAAAGGGCGCCGCCGTCATCGCGGCATGAGCAGCGCCGCCTCCACCTCGTCGACGAGGCGCTCGGGCGTAGAGGCCCCGGCCGAGAGCCCGACGCTCGCGAAGCCGTAGACCTCCGCCGGGAGCTCCCCGGCGGTCTCGACGAGCCATGCCGGCTTCCCCAACTCCCTCGCGGTAGCCGCGAGCCGGGCGGTATTGGCCGAGTTGCGGCCGCCCACGACGACGACCGCCTCGACTTCGGAGGCGAGCCGGGCGAGGGCGGCGAGCCTGTCCTCGGTGCAGGGGCATATCGAGTCGACCACTTCCAGCACCGGGAAGCGCTCGGCGAGGGCGGCGCGGATCGCCTCGTACTCCTCCTTCCTGATCGTGGTCTGGGCGATGAGGGCCACGGGGAGCGGCTTTCCCTCCGGTCCGCCGGACTGGAAGCCGCCGGAGCGCCAAAGCCGCGACACTTCCTCCGGGCCGGAGACGACGACGGCGCCGGGGGCATGGCCGGCGATGCCCGCCACCTCGCCGTGGCCTTTGTCCCCGGCGATGACCACCTGCCAGCCCCGCGTGGCGTAGTCGGCCGCCTTCCCCTGGCTGGCGAGGACGCGCGGGCAGGTCGCGTCGACCACCTGCGCGCCGAGGGCGAGGAGCCTTTCGCGCCGCTCCGGCGGAACGCCGTGGGCTCGCAGGACGACTGCGGCGCCATCGAAACCCTCCGCTCGGAGGGCTCGGTCATCCAGCTCGGCGTCGGAAAGAGCGCGCACTCCGGCAGCCTCGAGCTCGGACAGCGCCTGCGGATTGTGGATCAGGGGTCCCAAGGTGAATACGCCCCGCCCGCCCTCCCGCGCCGCGGCCGCGAGGGCCATGTCGACCGCGCGCCTGACGCCCATGCAGCGGCCCATCACGGCCGCGCGCCTGACGATCATTCGAGCCCTCCTCTGCCGGCGCGCCCCAGCGGCGTACCTGAGTCCACGGCGGCGAGGCTGTCCAGCCGGAAGCCCAGGCGGAAACCTATCGCCTGATCGAAGGAGGATCCGTCGAGACGGGCGAATACCTCGCCGAATACGCTCGCTCCGCCGTAGACCATGCCCTGGGCCGCCGCGATGTCGAAGGACAGGCGGGCGAAGGCGGACTCGAGCAGTCCGGCCTGGAAATACGCCCCTCGAAGGCCGACGTCGATGAGCATCCTGTTGAAATAGAGGTCGAGGACATTCGAGTGGATCGCCTGGTCGGCCAGGCGGTAGTCGAGCGTTCCCTCGACGAGGAGATCGGAGCTTCCGGTATCCAGGGTCTCGTATTCCACGTAGGCGGGGCGGCGATCCGCGGAGAAGACCGTGCTCGTGGCGTCGAGCTTGAGTATGGGCGAGCTCGCCCATGCGCCCCAGAGATCGAGCCTGAGGGGCACTCGGTCGTAGGCCGCGACGAGCTGAGCTTCGGTCTTGTAGGTGGAGGACGCGAGGTCGAGATCGTGATAGCTCAAGAGGTCGAGACCGCGCGACGTGCCCGTGGCGATTCCGGGGATCCGTCCCTCCCATCCGACGAGGCCTGAGGCGGTCGCGTTCCAGCCCGAGTAGCCCCAGCCATAGGGACTGCCGCTCGCTCCGTCGCCGCGGGCCAGGACGCCGCCTCCGAGACCGAGCACCGCGGCGCGCGGGTAGGGCGAGGCGGGGAGGTCGAGCGAGCCCGAGAGCGTGGCCGAGCTCTGGCGCTCGGGCGGACCCGAGGCCCCGTAGACGAGGTGGTCTCCCAGAGTGGTCGTGAAGGCTACGGGAAGATCGTCGTTGATCCACGTGAGGCCCGAGTCGGAGAAGGGGTAGGCCGCATCGTAGCCCGTATCGAGAAGGACTGTATTCGCTGCCGTCGGGTCCTGGAAATAGAAGAGCCCGAAAAGGCGGAGGCTGCGGTCGATGACGCCGAGGTCGGGATAGAGAAGCCACATATTGAAAGGGTCGGCATAGGCCAGGGGACGGTAGGACCCGACGACGGCAGCCTCTCCCGCCGCGGCTATGCCCGCGTCGCGCGAGGCGAGGGCCGCCTCGGGGTCGAAGCTTTCGAGGCCGAAGGCCACGCGGCGCTCCCCGACCGACCCGGCGTCGCCGGGGTAGCGGCAGACCTTGTCGCCCTCGGAAAAGCGGCCGACGTAGAAAATGCGCCCGCCCGCCTCGCGCGGCCAGAGCACGCCGCCCGAGTAATCCGTCGTCTCTACGCGCAGTTCGTCCCCGTCGAGGACGCCGAGTTTGTAGAACCTGTCGTCCGAGTCATAGTTGAAATAGAGCCTCCGGGGCGACCCGTCGCCGCCCCCCGAGGCCGAGAGCTGCCTGACGTAGTCGAGGAGCTGGGCATCGGGGCCCACAGGCCTCAGGAGCGAGAGCCTCCCCGAGTCGAGGTCGAGAAGGCCGATGCTCCTCCTCCCTCCCACCGCGACGATGAGGGCGAGGCGCCGATCGTCGAGGACGGCCGGCGAGGAGTACATGACCTCCTCCGAACCGGGGAGGAGGACCTTCGAGCCCGCCTTCGAGACGAACACCAAGTCCGTGTTGTGCAGGTTCGACACGATGCCGACCCAGCCGTCGCGGAAGAAGCGAGCCTCGCGCATGTCGGCGCTCCTCGTCTCGGCGAGGAAGCGTCGCGAGCCCAGATCGTAGACGATGGTCTCGGCGCGGCTGCGGCCGTCCGGCAGGTAGACGGCCCGCGAGACGAGGAGGCGCCCGACATCGGCGCCGGCGTCCGCCGAGGCGTCGCTGATGGCCCAGGATGAATCGGCGTCGAAAAGGGCCGAGCTCTTGAGCGTAGCAGGGTCCATCGTCATAGCGCGGTTCGACCGCGCGTCGACCCAGTAGAGGCCCCTCTCGTTCCCCGCGAGGCCGCCGGGCATCCAGGCGAGGTCCCTCGGGCCGAGGATCTCCGGCGGATCGGCGATGCCCGACAGGGAAAGCGAGTTGCGGAAATCCGCCCAGGCCTTGAGGAAGGGAATGCCGTAGGTTCCGCGAAAGGCCGCGTAGAAACCGATGCCATAGGGATCGAGGGAGACCGAAAAGACCAGGGTGCCAGCCGCCTTCCAGAGCGCGGCATATTTGGCTATCCCATAGGTCTTCTGTATATAGGCGCTGAAGAGGCCGCCGTAATCGTAATAGATGTCTCCGAAGGGATACTCGTCGTAGAGGCCCGAGGCCTCGATGGGCGTCTTGAAGCGGTTCTCGAGGATATCCTGGCGGACATCCTCCTTTACCAGGGGATCGTTGGCGCGTCCGCTCGGGGCCTCGTCGCTCTCGAAGCTCACCGCCACTCCCTCGACCATGAACTCCGGCTCGTTGAGCAGGCCCGGAAGGATCCACGAGCCGAAGATGCCCGAAAGGAAGGAAGCCCAGGGCGCCCTGATCTGCAGCGAGACCGCGTGGGTCAGCTCGTGGAGGAAGAGGTTGCGGAAGTTGTCCCTGAAAGCGGTCCAGCCGATGTCGATGGCGCTGTCGATGAGGACTATATGCATGTAGGGGAAGGGGTCCGTGGAGCCGTTGAATATGCCGATGTCGGGCGTGATGACCACGGGTACGCGGGCGGGCAGCTTGGCCTCGAGCTCGCCGGACACTTCATCGTAGACCGATTCGGCCATCGTCGAGAGGCGGAGGGCGCTGGGCCTGGAGCGTTCCGGGAAGATGATGTCGAAATGCTCGGTCTTTATGACGAAAAGCCTGGTTCCCGGCGCGAATATCGGGCCCGCGGCCTCGGGAAATACGGCGATCGCCAGGAGACTGACGATGGCCAAGGTGAGATTTCCTCGCATCCAGTGAATAATAGGACTTCGGCACTTCGCGGGATAGAGCGCGCCCGAATCTGCGCGCTTCCTGCGCGCTTCCTGCGCGCTTCCGCCGCGCTATCGGTATTCATTTTTATGCAAATGAATTGCATAGGCCGTCGGCCTTGCCTCTCCCGCCCTTCCTGAATATAGTTGCGTTCGGTAAAAGGGGTAGCGAATGAGCAGGAAGACCATCGTCGTCGCCTTGGGCGGCAACGCGATAATAGAAGAAGGCAGCGAAGGCACGATGGCCCAGCAGTTCGAGAATACGCGAAAGAGCATGGAAGCCATAGTCGGCCTCATCGGGGATGGCCATCGGGTCGTGCTCTCGCACGGCAACGGACCCCAGGCGGGGGTCCACCTCATCCGCCACGAGGCGGCTTCCGGCCAGGTCCCTCCCTCGCCCCTCAACGTGATCGTGGCCGACACCCAGGGCTCGATGGGCTACATGATAGCCCAGTGCCTCGCCAATGCCCTCCTCGCCGCCAAGATCGAGAAAGACGTCGTCACCGTCGTCACTCAGGTGGTCGTCGATCCGGCCGACCCCTCGATGTCCAACCCCACCAAGTACGTCGGGCCTTTCTACAAGGCCGAGCAGGTCGACAAGCTCCGCTCGCGAGGCTGGATCATAAAGGAGGACCCGGGACGGGGCTTCAGGCGCGTCGTGGCTTCGCCCTTGCCCCTCGACGTCGTCGAGAAGGGGACGATCAAGGACCTCATAGACGACGGCAAGATAGTCATCGCCGCGGGCGGGGGCGGCGTTCCCGTCATGCGGCTGCCCGACGGCAGCCTCGCCGGCGTCGACGCCGTCATCGACAAGGACCGCGCCTCCGCCCTCCTGGCCAATCTCATCGGGGCCGACGAGCTCTGCATCCTGACGGGAGTGGAGAAGGTCGCGATCAACTACAAAAAGCCCGACCAGCGCTATTTCGACGCCCTCACGGTCGCCGAGTGCGAGCGCTACCTTGCCGAGGGGCAATTCCCCAAGGGATCGATGGGTCCCAAGATCGAGGCTGCCTGCGACTTCATACGGCGCGGCGGCAGCAAGGTGATCATCACCAGCATGGAGAAGGCCGTGGCCGCCATCGGCGGCAAGGGTGGCACGGTCATTACGTCCTGAGCCAAACTTGACGGTCCCTCCGCAAACATGCTACCTTTCCGCGAATCTTCCTCCAAGGAAACCACATGAACAAGCTTTTGTCAGGGCTCGCCCTGCTCCAGGTCGCGCCATCCGGAACCGGAAACTCTTCCGGCTCGATGGTCATGACCCTCGTCACCTTCGGCGCCGTCTTCGTCATCTTCTACTTCCTTATTATCAGGCCGCAGAACAAGAAGCAGAAGGACACGCAGCGGATGATCTCGGCGGTTAAGAAGGGCGACAGGGTCGTCACCGCCGGGGGAGTCCACGCAACCGTCTACACCGTAAAGGAAAAGACCGTCATCCTCAAAGTAGACGAGAATGTGAAGATGGAGTTCTCCAAGTCCGCCATCGCCGCGGTCGAGCCCAAGGGCGGCGACGAGAAGATAGAGGCGCCGAAGACGCCCGATAGCGACGTCGAGAAGCCCACCGAGGACAAGAAATAAAATCCACGCGTAGCGCAGGGTCGGCCACGGCCCCATTTCCTCTTCTGGAGCGACCGGAATGAGCAAGTTTCAAAGGTTACTGATCGTAGTGGCGGTCGTTGCCGTCTCCTTCGCCTTCCTCTGGCCGACGGTGAACTGGTACTGGCTCACCCCGAAGGCCGATAAAGCCCTGGCCGTCGGTTCGCGCGAGCAGATCCGCGAGTACGCGCGGAGCATGGCCATCACCGACCTCAATGCCCTCAAGGCCAGCGTGGCCTCGGGCGACCAAGCCCAGATGGACGCGCAGAAATTCGCCGTGGACATCCAGGCGTCCACTGCTACCTACAAGACCGCGCGCAAGGCGATTCCCTCGTCGTGGACCGCGAAGTCGGTCCTCGCCGCCTTCGTCAGCGAGAAGGCGGCCTACGACGCGGTGGAGAGCATCTACCGCACCCGCGTCCTGGATCTGAAGGCCCAGCAGAAGAAGGCGGTCAAGCTCGGCCTCGACCTCTCGGGCGGCATGAGCGCCGTGATCCAGGCCGACCTCGACGCGCTCTCCAAGAAAGTCGGGCATACGCTCTCCGCGGCCGAGAGGGCCGATGCCATGAAGCGCGCCATCGAGAGTCTCAACTCGCGCATCGACAAGTTCGGCCTCACGGAGCCCACGATCCGCCAGCAGGGCGACGACCAGATCTACATCGAAGTCCCCGGCGCCGCCGATCCCGAGAACATCAACTCGATACTGATGGGCCGCGGCAAGCTCGCCTTCCACATCGTCGACGACGCAGCCACCGCCAAGCTCGCCACCTACCTGGAGACGAACCCCCTCGGCGTGGACGAGAAGACCATGACCGTCGCGGACAGCTCCATAGTCCCCGCCGGCTTCGTGATCCGCAAGTTCTACAAGAAGGACTCCTACGGCCTCGACGAGTTCACGGGGCGGTACATGATCATCAACGAGGTGCCGGGCCTCGACGGGACGCACATCACCAACGCGAGCACGTCCACGGACTCGATCACCGGCCAGCCCGAGACGGTCTTCCAGCTCGACAAGGAGGGCGGCGAAATCTTCTACAAGATGACGAGCGCCCACGTCCACGAGACCATGGCCGTCGTCCTCGACGACAAGGTCAAGGCGGGAGCCACGATCTCCGAGCCGATCCGCGACTCGGTGCGGATGACGGGCTTCAGCGCCGACGAGTCGGCCAACCTGGCCCTCGTCCTGCGCACGGCGGCCCTGCCGGTCGAGCTCACGCCCGTCAACACCCAGGCCATCGGTTCCTCCCTCGGGGAAGACGCCGTCCACTCGGGAATCCTCGCGGTGACCATCGCCTTCGCCCTCGTCATCGGATTCATGCTCCTCTACTACAAGGGCGCCGGGATCAACACGGCCATCGCCGAGCTCGTCAATCTCTTCATCATGGTCGGCGTCCTCTCGGCCTTCGGCCTCACGCTTACCCTGCCCTCCATCGCGGGCTTCGTCCTCACGATCGGCGTGTCGGTCGACGCGAACGTCCTCATTTTCGAGCGCATAAAGGAAGAGCTGCGGGAGGGCAAGGGCCGTGTCGCCTCGATCCGCGCGGGCTTCGTCAAGGCCTTCTGGACCATCGTCGACTCCCACCTCACCAACCTGATCGCCGCCCTCTTCCTCGCCCAGCTCGGCTCCGGGCCCATCCAGGGCTTCGCCATCTCGCTCGCGATCGGCACCGTGTGCTCCCTCTTCACCTCGCTGTTCCTGTCGCACCTGATCTTCGACTTCGAGACGGACGTGCTCAAGGTCAAGCACGTGAGCATATCCTGGAGGGTCAAATGACGCGGGTCATCAACTTCGACCGTAGCTTCAAGATTACGGTGCCGATTTCGCTGGTCATCATAATATCCGGCCTCGTCGGCGCCGTGACCCTGGGCTTCAACAAGGGCGTCGACTTCCAGGCCGGCCTCAACACCAGCGTCCGCTTCGCCCCTCCGTCGATGTACGTCACCTATACCGGGACGGGCACGATGCAGCTCAAGGTATCCAAGACCGAGGTGGACCTCATCTCCCAGGCTCCCTCGGGCGCCGCCAAGTCCTACACCTACACCTTCGACCAGTTCACCACCCTCCAGGCCATGTCGGACGCCATAAAGACGGTCCCCGGCATGGCGGTCGAGCTCAAGGCCGACGGGGCCACGCCCGCCTCCCTCATCCTCGGCGCCTCCCAGACCGACGCGGTGCTCTCCGCCACGACTCCCACGGTCCTGCACTACGCGCTCACGGGCACCACGGGCCTCGAGATGAACGTCGAGTCCATCCGGGCGGCCCTCAAGAGCTTCGGCAGCGTCTCGATACAGCGGGCCGGCGACGAAGTCGCCCGCCAGTACATGATCCGCATCGAGGACTCGGGCAAGGATCCCGAGTTCTCCAAGACAATACAGCCGAGCCTTACGACGGCCCTCGGCGCCGCCTTCGGCGCGGACAACGTCATCGTCAACAAGGCAGACTTCGTCGGCGCCCGCTTCTCCAAGAGCCTGGCCGACCAGGCCGTATGGCTGACCCTCCTCACCTTCGCCCTGATCCTCGCCTACTGCTCCATCCGATTCAAACCGGTATACGCCATCGGCGCCGTCCTCTCGGTCATCCACGACGCCCTGGTCCTCGTCGCCTTCATCGTCTACACGCGGATGGAGTTCAACACCTCGATCATCGCCGCCATCCTCACGATAGTCGGCTACTCGATCAACGACACGATCGTCATCTACGACCGGATCCGCGAGAAAGTGAGATTCAATCCCAACGCGGTGTTCCGCGAGAACATGAACAAGGGCGTCACCGAGACCCTCGGCCGTACCTTCATCACCTCCGGCACCGTCATCCTCGCCGCCCTGGCCCTCTACATCTTCACCCAGGGCAGCATGAAGGATTTCGCCCTCTGCATCCTCGTCGGCGTCATAACCGGCACCTACTCCTCGGTCTTCATCGCCTCGGCCTTCGTCGACGCCTGGAAGATCCTCGAGTCCAGGAACCTCGTCAAGAAGCAGGCCGAGCAGGCCCACCTCGCCGCCACGGCCAAGGCCGCCCTAGCCGCGGCCAACCCCCCAAGGAGCGTGAAGGCCTCGAAGAGGTAAGCCTTGCCATCAAGCCCGGGGCCGCGATTTGGCGCAAAATGCCATTGGGCGCTTGCCATTCGCGGCCCGCATTGGCTATATTTACGCTTCAAATGAAGCCGCGAGCCGATGAACGGGCGGCGTAGGTAATGCATTTAAGAATTCGCTCTTTCTTATGGCGCCGTACCCAAGCGGGAAGGGAGAGGTCTGCAAAACCTTTATGAGTCGGTCCGACTCCGACCGGCGCCTTAATAGACGAAGCCATCCAGTGGATGGCTTCGATTGTTTTTAAAGCGCCGGGCGGTGGCGGAATCGCAGGTCGCCGAAGGCGACCAGTTATAATCGATTCCTTACGATCTGCGCCCATAGGGCGCATGGCCCATCGCTCCATCAGGCGCTCGATTCGATGAGAGCGCCTGATGGTCGAGCATACAAGGATGTACGCGAACGGAGTATAGCGAAGCGTTCGAGCGATGGGCCCGGACCGGAAGGTCGAAGCAGGAAGCTGAGGCCTGGAGGGCGACTCCGACCGACGCCTTTAGTTCTGGCTTTTAGATAAAGGGTTTTGCGAGCTACCCGAAAACGGGCGCATGTTCAATCAATCCACTATGAGACGCAGAGAATGTGAAAACCGCGTTTCAGGGGAGCAGGGTATGCGCCGTTTTATTTGCACAAGCGACAAGATATCTTCTACGCGGAGCTGGTAGATCCCGCCTCCGACCGGAGTCTCCACTTTCTCCGGGAGGCCAGGGGTGCACGAGCTCGTCGACGCTCTCTTTGAGGAGGTCAAGACGTGCCTCCTTTCGGGAAGGACGATCGAGCATCGTGGCTTCTGTCATGGGAAAGTATGACAACAAATAATCGCCAGAGTTACACGAGTGCGCAGTCCAACTTGTCGCAGAACAGCTAAGCGATCATGAGTCGCAGTGTGCAGTCATCTTCGCCGTGGCATCCAAGATTGGCTGCAGTAGAGCGCTGGGCTCGCCAAGCCGACGAAATGCAGGAACACGAGAAGACTTAACGACGAGCGAGCGCGAGGAGTTTAAGTGCCTTCAGTTGGAGAATTATTGTATTTTGATATATGCACTTGAGAAAGTGGAATTGATTCCGTGTCATGCGAAGACTATGTATTCTTAAATAAGTCCACTTATTTAAGAATTTCCCATGTTGCAAGCGGAAGTTCCCTGCGCCATCATGGTCCGAGCTCGGGACTATCGGGGGGAATCATGGCACTGCTTCATGTGTCTGGAAATAGGCTCGTACGTGAAGAAGACCATGAGATACTCTGGATCGAAGCATGGGGGCCTGATGCGCTCCGCATAAGGGCTACGAAGATGCCCGAGATGCCGAACGAGGACTGGGGCCTCCTGTCCACGGGGGGAGCGGCCCTCATCGAGATCGACGGCGACCGGGCCTCGATCATGAGCGGGGGAATCCGCGCCGAGCTCTTTCGCTCTGGCAAACTCGTATTCTTCGGGGCCCACGGGCAGAAGATACTCGAGGAGTCTGTGCGGACGCGGAGGGACCCCCTTTCGGAGGACTGCTCGGCGCTGGAGCTCGAGGCGAGGGAATTCCGACCCATCATCGGCGGCGACTACGAGCTCGCGGCTCGCTTCGAATCCCTCGATCCCCGCGAGAAGATCTACGGGATGGGCCAGTATCAGCAGCCCATGCTGGACCTCAAGGGGACAGAGCTCGAGCTCGCGCATCGCAACTCCCAGGCGAGCGTGCCTTTCTGCCTCTCGAGCCTCGGCTACGGCTTCCTGTGGAACAATCCCTCGATCGGGAGGGTCGCCTTCGCGAAGAACGGCACCACGTGGCGGGCCTCCTCGGTCAAGGCCTTGGATTATTGGATCGTCGCGGCGGATCGCCCCGCGAGCATCACGGAAAGGTATTCCGGCGCGACGGGACGGACGCCGATGATGCCGGAGTTCGCGATGGGCTTCTGGCAATGCAAGCTGCGCTACCAGACGCAGGAGGAACTGCTCTCCGTCGCACGCGAGTACAGGCGCCGGGGGATCCCGCTTTCGGTCATCGTGATCGATTTCTTTCACTGGCCCACGCAGGGCGATTGGCGCTTCGATCCTGTGTATTGGCCCGACCCCGAGGCCATGGTCGCGGAGCTCAAGGGCATGGGCATCGAGTTGATGGTCTCGATCTGGCCCACGGTCGACTATCGCAGCGAGAACTTCACCGAGATGCGTTCCCTCGGCCTGCTCATACGCACCGAGCGCGGTCTCCGCGCCTCGATGGACTTCCAGGGCAACTCTCTGCACTTCGACGCGACCAGGCCCCAGGCGCGCGAGTACGTCTGGGGCAAGGTCAAGAAGAACTACTACGACAAGGGAATAAGCGTCTTCTGGCTCGACGAGGCCGAACCGGAGTATGCGGCCTACGATTTCGACAACTATCGATACCACCTCGGCTCCGACCTCGCGATCGGCAACATCTACCCCTTCATGTACGCAAAGACTTTTTACGAGGGCATGTCGGCCGCGGGGCAGGAGAAGGTCCTCAACCTGATACGTTGCGCCTGGGCGGGGAGCCAGCGCTTCGGTACCTTGGTATGGTCCGGCGATATCGCATCAAGCTGGAAGAGCCTCAGGAACCAAGTCGCCGCGGGGCTCAACATGGGCATCGCGGGAATTCCCTGGTGGACGACGGATATCGGGGGCTTCCATGGCGGAAATCCGGATGATCCCGAGTTCCGCGAGCTTTTCGTCCGCTGGTTCGAGTACGGGACCTTCTGCCCGGTCATGCGGCTCCACGGCGACCGCGAGCCGCGGCAGCCGCAGGTCGGCGCGACCGGAGGCGCTTCCTGCCGCTCCGGCGCGCCCAACGAAGTATGGAGCTACGGCGAAGAGGTCTATGCCATCTGCAAGGAGCACATCGAGCTCCGCGAGCGGCTGCGGCCGAAGATCGCGAAAGCCATGCATGACGCGCACGAGCGAGGCGTCCCGCCAATGCGACCGATTTTCTTCGACTATCCCGAGGACCCGACGGCCTGGGAGATCGAGGACCAGTTCCTTTTCTGCGACCTCCTCGTCGCCCCCGCGCTCTCCGGGGGCCTCCGCTCCAGGGAGGTCTATCTGCCCGCGGGAAGATGGAAGGGCCTCTACGACGGACAGCTCCGCGAGGGAGGCGGGATCGTTGCGTGCGAGGCTCCGATCGGACGCATTCCCGTTTTCGAGAAGCGCGACGGCTAGCGGCCGTTCGCAATTCGCTTGCCTTTTCGGGATCCGGCGGCATAATGGTTGACGCCATGCGCGCGGGTTTTCGGAGGCTGCTCTCGGGCAACAAACGGAGCATCAAGTACCGCCTCATCGTTTCGTTCTGCGTTCTGTCCATCATTCCCATGCTCGCCGCCCAGCTCGTATCGTACTACAGCCTAGCCGGAGCGCTTCAGAAGAAGGTCGACGCGCTCGAGGGCGTCAACCTCCTGCAAACCCGGAAGATCCTCAGCACCAAGCTCGAATTCTACGAGGACCTCCTGTACCAGATGTACACGGACGATAGGCTCATCGACCTGATGAAGAAGCTGGACGAGGGGGAGGATGTCGAGTTCACCTCCGGCCAGCTGCGCAGGGCCCTCCATACGTACATCCACACCATGCCCTACGTCCAATCGATCGCCGTCCTGACCAGCAGCGGGAGGGTTGTGTTCGACGATCTCCTGACGGGCTACAACACCAAGACCTCCTGGCTCGACGCCTCGACCGATCGCCCCGCCCGGCTCTTCCGGGCGATCGCTTATGATCAGGGCACCCTGTTCCTTCCCTCGGAGCCGGCCTCGCTCTACGCGGAGAAGAAGCACTATCTTTTCCACCTCGGCCATCGCTTCGTGGAGACCCACGATATTTGGCGCAGGAGCGGAGTCATAATCCTGTCGATCGACGAGCGGATGCTCGGTGAGATCTGCGACGAGCAGCTCGAGAAAGGCTCAGTGGAGGCGGCCGAAGGCTACGTCTGCCTCATCGCGGAGGACGGCACCATAGTATCGCATCCCGAAGAGTCGCAGATCGGCCGGCGGCTCGCACTGCCCTCGGACCAGGCGGCGCGCGCGCAGGCGATCGAGACGGCTATCTGGGGAGGCGCGCAGAAGAAGGGAAGTCGGCTCTCGCTCTACGAGCTGCGAGAGCCGAGGACCGGCTGGAACATCGTCGCCGCGCGGGACCAGGGCGTCATCTACCGCGAGATCATCAGCCGCCAGAGGGTCGCGATCGCCGTAATCCTCGCGACAGTCGCCCTCCTCCTCGCCATCATCTTCTACATCACTGGGCGCCTGACGAGGTCCATCGCCGCGGTCGCCGCGGCCATGAACGCCGCGGCAGCTGGGGAACTGTCGGCGCGGGTGGCGATTGGCGGAGACATGCCGGCCGAGATCGAGAGGATTGCGGACAACTTCAACTCCATGATCGGGAAGGTCGGCGACCTGCTTCGCGAGGTGCAAGAGGCGTCGACGAAGCAGCGGAACGCGGAGATAGCCGCCCTGGAGGCGCGGGTCAACCCGCACTTCCTCTACAATACGCTCGACACGATAAATTGGATGGCGATCGACCGGGAAGAGTACGAGATCAGTGGCGCAATCAACGCCCTGGCCGATATCCTGCGCTACGGGATCGACGAGAGCAACGGAGAGGTCGAGGTCCGCCGGGAGGTCGAATGGCTGAGGAAGTACGTCTTCCTGCAGCGAACCCGGCTGAAATGCGCCTTCGAGTTCCGTCTAGAAGTCGATCCTTCCGTTCTCGATCTCCGCATCCACAAGCTGCTGTTTCTGCCTTTCGTGGAGAACTCGATCATCCACGGATTCAAGGACGCGCGCAAGTTGCACGAGCTTTCCATCTCGATCCGGGGGAAAGGGGAGCTGATGTCCACGATGATCGAGGACGACGGCTGCGGCATCGATAGGGAGGCACTTGAGGAGATAATGGCCGGCACTCGCGCGGCGGCGGGGAGCAGAGGGCATATCGGCGTGTACAGCGCGATCGAGCGAATCAAGTCCTATTACGGCACCAAGGCCGAGGTGGAGATCGACAGCGCTCTCGGCGTGGGCACGAGCGTGCACATCGCCTTGCCTGCCTGCTCGCTCCGCGAGGAAGCGCGATGAGGATCGTCATCGTCGAGGACGAGCCGCGCATCCGCGAGGGACTGGCTCACCTCATCGGCAAGATCAAGCCGGAGTATCGGGTCGTCGGCGAGGCCAGGGACGGTCGGGATGGTTTACGCGTCGTCTCGGAGCTGAGGCCTGAAGTGGTGATCACCGACGTCCGCATGCCCGAGTTCGGGGGGCTCGAGATGCTCGACCGGCTCGGCGAGGAATCCGTGAAGGTGAAGGCGATCGTGCTGAGCGCATACTCGGAGTTCTCGTTCGCTCGCGAGGCGATCAAGCTCGGCGTGAGCGAGTACCTGCTCAAGCCAGTCAATATCGGCGAGTTGAAGCGGTCCCTGGAGCGAGTCGAGGCGCGGATCGAAGACGAGAAGCTCTTCCGGCGGACGGAAGGAAGCGCGGCCCTCGAGGGCGCGCTTTACTCGATCATGCTCGGCGGGGCGAAGGTCGACGCGGGTCTGCGCGCGACACTCGCGACCGAATGCCGAGTGGACACCGAAGGCCGTTTCGCCCTCGCCGCGGTTTACCTGGGGCGAAGGTACGAGAAAGACGCCCCGAGGGTCATCGAGCTTGCCCGCGCGACTCTCGCGAAAGGTCTCGGCTCGGAATGGCGGATAATCGAATCACCCCGCAATGATCGCTTTTTCGTCGTCGCGTTCAACTTCGAGAATATCAAATCGGTCCTCGATTGGTTCGCTTCTGCCTTCATGGCGCGGCTGAATGAGGCCGGGATACCGGAGCTCTGCGCGGGATGGGAGGGCTGCGACGACCTGGATGGGTTGAATAGCGCCGTGTCGGGCGTCGACCAGTGCCTCGAGTGGAGCATTTCGCTCGGCGGCCGATCCCTCCTCGTCTGGCCCGAGGTCGAGCGCACGGCGGTCGTCCCGCTGCCTTATCCAAGAGGGGCGGAGAGCGAGATCCGCGCCGCGTTCTGCGCCGCGGATCGGACGCGCTATGAGAAGGGCATAGCCGAGTTCAAGAGCCGCCTGCGCGACGGACCTGTCCACAGTCCGAAGGAGATAAAGGACTGCCTCGTCCGCCTCGCCTGGAGTGTGCTGAATACGGCTCGCGAGATCGCCCGCGAAGGCGGCGCGGCCCTCGCGCGACAGGACCTGCTCGAGCGGATCAAGCAGGCCCTATCCTGGATCGAGCTCGAGGAATCGGCCGCCGCGCTGTCGGGGCTCATCGAGGGGAAGACGGAGGACGCCGCGAGCGACTGCATCATCGTGGCCAGGGCCAAGAGCATCGCGAAGGAGTACTACTCCCAAGGGATCACGCTAAACGAAGTGGCCGCGCAAATCGACGTGACTCCCGAGTACCTGAGCGCCCAGTTCCATCGAGAGACGGGCACGACCTTCAGCTCCTTCATCCGCGACTTTCGCATGCAGAAGGCGAAGGAGCTTCTGATGAGCACCGACCTCAAGCTCCACGACGTCGGAGAACAGGCGGGCTACCGGGACTCGAAGTACTTCTGCCGAGTCTTCAAGGAAGTCACCGGCCAAAGCCCCTCTGAATATCGAAGGGCGAACAGGTAAAAGCCCGAGCCGACGATAAAGTTGTCCACCTTTATTAGATAATTCCGAGTTGCGCCCTTGGATTTTGCGCGCCACCATGTGTCCCGACCTATCGGGCGGCCGCCGGACGACTCGTCCGGCACCTATTATCAAGGAGGCGGTGTATGAGGAAACCTTGCGCGATGGCGATCGGGATGCTCGCGGCATGCGCGATTCTCTCGGGCGGCGCATTTGCCCAGGCGAAGCAGACCGTGACGATCTGGAACTATTGGGAGACGCCGAAGCATCAGGAGACTTTGGCCAGGATCTGCGAAGATTTCAACGATTCGCAGGACAAGATAGAGGTCGTGACGAAGTACATCCCCTTCGCGGACTTCAAGAAGCAGCTTTCCATCGGCGCGGCCGCGTCGGAACTTCCGGATATCGTCATCATCGACAATCCCGACCACGCATCCTACTCCGGGATGGGGATCTTCGCGGATATCACCGACAAGCTCGCCTCGTGGCCCGATCTCAAGCAGTACTTCGAGGGGCCGCTCAATTCCTGCAAGCTGAACGGCAGGCTATACGGCATCCCCTTCGGGAGCAACTGCCTCTCCCTGTACTACAACGAGGACATGCTGAAAGCGGCGAGCTGCAAGCCTCCGAAGACCTGGGACGAGCTGAAGAGCGTCGCCTTGAAGACGACCAAGGGTAACGTGCACGGCTTCGGCATCAGCTCAGTCCAGAACGAGGAAGGCACCTTCGGATTCCTGTGCTGGCTATGGGGCTCCGGGAATACCTCGTTCCAGATAGATAACGCGAACGGGATCAAGGCTTTGTCCCTGGTGCGAGACCTCGTGAAGAGCGGGGCGATGCCCAAGGAAGTCATCAACTGGACCCAAGGCGATACGATGAACCAGTTCATCTCCGGTAATCTCGCGATGATGGTCAATGGGCCTTGGCAGGTACCCACCATGCGCCAGCAGGCGCCCAATCTGAAGTGGAACGTCGTTCAACTCCCCGTCGGCAACAAGCCGGCCTCCGACCTCGGCGGCGAGAACTTCGGCGTCGTCAAGGGCGACAAGGTGGACGAGGCTCTCGCCTTCATCAAGTTCGCCGCGAGCCCGGCCGAAATGAAGACCTACATCAACGATTTCGGCTATATCGCCTCCCGTAAGGACGTGGCGGCTACGCAATTCACCGACGACGCCGTCATGAAGGTTTTCGCCGCGCAGATGGCCTTCGCCCAGCCCCGCGGTCCGCACCCGCGCTGGCCGGAGATATCCGACGCCTTATCCTTGGCCATGAACGAGAGCATTACGGGCATCGCTACGCCTGAGGCCGCGGCCGCGAAAGCGCAGAAGACCATCGACGCCATCCTCAAGCAATAGGCAGCCGGCAGGCAAGTTTATGACGCGGCGGGAACGAAGGGCCGTGAATGCGCCGCTCGTTCCCGCCGGCAGCGGGTCTATCGGCGCGCGGGGACAGCCATGAATCTCATCAAGCGCTACTTCAGTAACGGCAATATCGGCTATCTCTTCGTCCTTCCGGCAGCCGTATATATGCTGCTCCTCGTCGGGTATCCGATCGTCAGCAATTTCATCCTCAGCTTCCAGGACGTCACGGTAACGACCTTGAACAAGCTGCAGAAGCCCTTCGTCGGCTTCCGGAACTACCGGCTCCTCCTCGGCGACGGGGTGCTGCAGCCGTCGCTCGCCAATACTTTCGTGTTTACGCTGTGCTGCATCGTGCTGCAATTCATCATCGGGTTCGCGCTCGCGCTCTATTTCAACCGGAGCTTTTCCTTTTCGAAACCGATCCGGGGCCTCCTCATGATTCCCTGGATGATCCCGATGACCGTCACCGCCCTGATGTTCAAATTCATGTTCAGCTCGAACGTCGGCATCGTTAATCAATTCCTGCAGGCCTGCGGGCTCATCGGGCAGCCGATCGAGTGGCTCCTGCAGCCCCGCTTGGCGATGCTCTCCCTCGTCATCGCGAATACCTGGATCGGGATTCCCTTCAACATGATCCTCATCTCGACCGGCTTGACCACGATCCCGGCAGATCTCATGGAAGCCGCTTCCATAGACGGGGCGAGCGCAAGGCAATCCTTCTTCCATATTATCCTACCCATGCTCAAGCCCGTGATCGAATCCGTCCTGATCCTGGGATTCATCTATACCTTCAAGGTCTTCGATCTGGTCTTTGTCATGACGAACGGCGGCCCGGTGAACACCACCCAGCTCTTGTCCACCTATTCCTACAAGCTCTCGTTCACGCTCTTTAAATACAGCCAGGGCGCAGCCACGGCCAATATCCTCTTCCTGATCCTATTCGCCGTGAGCATCGTCTACCTGAAGTTCGTGTACGACGACGGGAAAGCCGCATGATGCCCGAGAGGAAGGCTCCAGATAGGCTTAAGAACGTCGTCTTGTGCTTCGTCGCGCTCCTCCTCTTCGCCTTGCTTATGTTCCCGCTCTATTGGATGGCGGTCACCTCGCTCAAGAACGAGATAGAGATATTCAAGGTCCCGCCGACGCTAGTCCCCCAAGTCCTGAATACCACCTCGTATTTCGCGCAACTGAAGCACGGCGACTTCAACATGTTCCGTTCGTTCAAGAACAGCTTCGTCATCTCGAGCTCTGTCATGCTCATAGCCCTGGTCCTCGCGATACCCGCGTCCTACGGGATCGCGAGATTCCGCTTCAAGGGGAAGCGCCTGATAATCCTGAGCTTCTTGGTTACACAGATGCTTCCCGTATCCGTCCTCCTCACGCCGATGTTCATCGTCTTCAAGAACGTCCACCTCCTCAATACGCAATTCTCCGCCATACTCGCGGATGCGACGATCGGCATACCTTTCTCGGTTCTGATCCTCATCGGATATTTCACCTCCATACCTAAGGAGCTCGAAGACGCATCCCGTATCGACGGCTGCAACAGGCTCTCGACCTTTCTCCTGGTCTTCCTGCCCATCGCATCTCCTGGCGTGGTCGTCTGCGCAGTTTTCTCCTTCCTTTACGGGTGGGGCGACCTCGCCTATGGCATGACCTTCCTCCAGGATCAGGCGATGCGCCCGATAACCGCGGGCATATTCAACTTCATGGGCCAATACGGCACCAAATGGAGCTACCTTACCGCCTTCGCCGTCGTCACTATCATCCCCGTAATCGTGATATTCATCTTCATGCAGAGGTACATCATAAGCGGACTGACGAGCGGAGCGGTGAAGGGATAGGCCGCGCGCATGCCCCGATATCTTCTGACTTTATCTTGGAGGCGGGTCAGTCGTATCGACTTTTCGGAGATGATGAAAGTTTCCTCATTATTCGAGACGATTGGGCTTGCATGCTTCATAACTAAATCACGACGAAGGGCAAGAGGAGTCCCGGAACAATCACTTTCGATATTCAGGATGCTGGTCACCGAGGACATCGAGAACGCTGTGATCCTGAGCGGTGCTACTAGTCCGGACGATAAGGATCCCGACCGACGCGAGGACAGACTGATGGAGCTCCTCGAGACCTGCCAAACGGTCCGAGAACAGTCTGGACCTGAAATCGACGCCGACATTTATCGTTACAATGTGCTGAAGTATTATCGGCATCTATGATGACGATACCATAACCAGTAGTCCTCTGAATCATACGAAACCAAACCACGCCATAAGATTATTTCATGACCCAATGTAAAAAGACTTCTAAGGACTTTCCACGTCCGCGGAATGTCGATAAATAGAACATTGCTTTGCGATACTATAGGTAGACACTGCGACGTGAATTCGCAACTTCAAGTCTGGTTACCGATGCTCAAATATCCTGCGAGAAGTCGAGGATATATAATGTGTCGTCGTGTCTTCGATGAATCGCCCGGCTCGTCACCGGCACGGCGTCGAGGGCTCTCGCACGAGCGCTCAGGGCCCCGGCGGGACCAAACGTCGGCGGTACCTTTCTGCGCCGGGAGCCGTCGAACGGGGTCGCGGCGATCGAAGCCGGTCGCGCCGACCTCGGCGGCAGGTCCCAACCTGGTAGCTATCTCGCCAATGCCTGCCTCCCCACCCTCCTGCCCCATATCGGTACCCGTGGTTTCCTCGAAGCGATTAAATATAAGATTAATGCAGCGGGCGTATCGCCCAGGGCTCGGGATGCGAGGGCGAAGAGGCGAAGTAGATGGGGAGGACGGGCGCCACCGCGGGCTCACAGAGTTAAATGAGGGGCACCAGAATAGCTCGCTTGATCGAGGAAGCGGTCGAGGTCTGTCCTAAGGGCTGGGTCACAAAGATGTGGGATGAACACATGATCGCAAACGTCTAACCGTTGGTTAACATCCAGGCAATCTTCCTTTTTAAGGGCTCTACCAAAGCCAGCGCTTCTTGCCGAAGGAGGTCATATTTCTTCCAGAGCGACCAAAGGGTAATGCCCCCAACTGGTGGAAGTCCTTATTTTGTATTCAGATACTTGCATTTTATTCCTCTACTCTACATAATCACGCTATCATTTTTATTAGCGAGGTTTTCTTTCATGCCTAAAGCCAATCCCTTAGCCAAGATCGCGAAGAAATTGTATTCTCTCCAGACTAAGTCGAATAAGCTCAGCTCCGAAATTACATCACTCGCCGCTCTCGTTGCTGTCGAAGCAATGAAGGCTTCGCCTACCGCGTCTAGCCCCATCGGTAAGACCCCAGCTAAGACCAAGACCCCGTCCCGAGCAGCAACCAAGAAAGTGGGGTTTACTAAGTCAAAATAGCTTCAAGCCCGGCTTCTCGCCGGGTCCGAAGCTCTCTAGTGTCTCCCACACCTTTTGTCTCCTCTAATCCGCTGAGATCAGCTCTTTGGTTCGGTTTCTCATTGGGGGCACCACCGTTCTAAGCTGCGTGGGTGTCGACGCCGAGCGGGACCATCGATGGTCTATTCTCCTGGGCATTGAAGACGATTTGACACCCTGCGAAGAGGGAGACCAAAGAAGCTGGTTTATTCCCCTGGATCCCCAAAAGGGGAAATACCTAGCATTTTGTCCTATTGCTACGATGCAATTCGCCAGTATAGTAGATGAAACCTTCCAAGGAGATGTAGATGGCAGAATCGAAAGCAAGCGCCCCCAAGTCCTTCACCAAGGCCCAGATCATCGCCCAGCTCGCGGAGAAGAACGGCCTGACGAAGAAGCAGGTCACGACCTTCCTCGAATCCTTCGTCGAGCTTGCGTATCGCGAGACCAAGAAGAACAAAAGGTTCGCGATCCCCGGCTTCGGGATCCTGAAGCTCAACAAGCGTAAGGCCCGGCTGGGGCGCAACCCGGCGACCGGAGCGCAGATCAAGATCCCCGCCAAGACCGTCGTCAAGCTCACCGTT
>Ga0181535_10001406_pt1 | contig 31521 bp, 21 predicted proteins | sample PEATcosm2014_Bin_44_FD_119774 | JGI IMG/M metagenome (GOLD analysis project Ga0181535, IMG submission 119774) | Peatland microbial communities from MTU Mesocosm Facility, Houghton, MI, USA - PEATcosm2014_Bin17_30_metaG | ecosystem: Environmental > Terrestrial > Soil > Wetlands > Peat | place... | reverse complement strand
TTCGCGACAATCGCGATCACCGTCTCTTCGGCAACCACTTCGTCGTCATCTGAGGAGGTAAGAATGCCGGCTGTTTCCAACTCGTCTTCCTCTTCGGCAAAATCTTCGACCTGACCGGGGTCCAGGTCACCCGGCTTCCCAAACGGGTCGCCGTCACTCATTGCATACATCTTGAACACATCATCCATCCGATTGCCTCCAGCGGATTGCCGCTGCTCAAAAGTCTGTTCAATCATTCGCAGAGCAGACAAAACGGTTTTGCTCGCGCAAGCGATTGTAGCCTTAGCTTGCCCTCAAATACAAGAAAAACACAAGCGTGAAATGCGGGTTGCGGCGGTTTTTTACTGGGATGCCTTGGCAGTGCCGGCTGGCGTTCGGCTCGCCTTGCGCGATTCGGTCGCCTTGGTTCCAGAGGATGTCTTCGCAGCACTGGAGGACCGCTTTTTGAGCGTCGGGCTGCCCGCGCGCCCGTCCTCTCGGCTGGACTTTCGATGGGCAGAGGACACTGGGCCGCTCTTCGAGGACGGCGTAGCGGGGTGGGTTGCCGGCGTGCTTTCCGGGCCCGCTCCCGACCCTTCTCCCGAGGTTCCGCGCCGATGCCTGGTCGACAGGCTGACCGGAGCTGGCTCGGCCACCCTGAGCCGCCGCCCAGGCACTACTCGAACGCCCGAAGAGATCGCATTCCAGCGCCGCAATTGGCTTAATGAAACCCCGAAACGATCGGCGATTGTGACCAGCGTATCGCCCCGCCGGACGGTGTAAAGGCGGGTGTGAGCCGAAGGCTCGGCGGCCGGCGGCACGGGGACAACGACGGCCTCAACGCTCGAGATGCTGTCGCCCGCTTCGAGCTGGTTGGCCGTGGCAAGTTCGGAGGTCGATACCCTGTACTCTTCGGCGACCGAGGCCAGCGTATCTCCGGCGACCACCGGGTGATAGCGCCATGAGTTGCGCCGGGCTTCGGGAATCAGCGCCACGCGCTGGTCAAACAGAGTGGCCGTTCCTGCCGGTAGGTGGAGATCAAAGTTGCTGTCTGGCGGAGTGACCATGCGCAGAAGGCTCGGATTGAGGGCTTCAATCTCATCGACAGGCGAGCCAACGAGGTCAGAAACAAGGCGGAGGTCAATGGAGTAATTGATGGTGACGGTGTCGGTGAGGATTGGAGGGTCGAGAGTCACATCGGTAAAACCGTACTGTTCGGGATGGTTGGCGATGATGATGGCCGCCAGGATCTCCGGCACATAATTTGCGGTTTCGCGCGGCAGCTCGTTGCGCTTGTAAAGCTCCCAGAAATCCGCGTAGCCCGTCTTGGCTACCTCGTGCTGAATGTTGCCGGCGCCGTGATCGTACGCTGCCATGGCCAGGTACCAATCGCCGAGCTCGCCATAAAGGAACTTGATGTAGCGAGCATAGGCCCGAGTGGATTTCTCGGGATCGAAACGCTCATCCACGTAAGCGTCGCGCTTGAGCCCGTAATAGGGGCCAGGCATGAACTGCCACATCCCGCCGGCCTTCGACTTACGATCAACTGCCTGCGGCTGAAATCCCGACTCCGCAACTGCAAGGTAGATCAAGTCCTGCGGCACGCCTTCTTCAGCCAGAATCCGCTGGATCATCGCCTTGTAATGGCCGCTTCGCTCGAAGGAATGCATCAACGTATTGTGGCCCTTTTGCGTGTTGGCGAAGAAGTTGATGTAGGTCGCGACATAATCATTGACCACCAGCGGCAGATCCGACTTGGTGGTAGCCAATTCGGCCGTTGCCTTGGCGACCAGGTTTGGATCGGATCCAAACGTGATATCGCTGGCGGCCTCTGAAGGCGTGATTTCTTCCTTGGGCACGAAACCGTTGCCCTGCTTCAGCGCCTCCATCTCCAGGGAATTCACCTGGTCGACAATCTTGTCGAATTCGTCTTGCAACTCCGCATTTGCCTTGATGTCGATGCCGCTTGAAAGCATCAGATCGACGGCGCGGTCAAACTCCGTCTTGGCCTCCGCGAGCGCGCCCTTCTGGTAGTCGGCGCTGCCGCGGGCGTAGGCCGCCTCAACCTGGGTGATGAGCACCTTCACGTGCTGCTCTTGCTGAGTGGGTGGTGGCGGCGCAGGAGCTGCGACCGGGGCCGGAGCGGCAGCGGGCAATGCCGGCGCCGTGGCCTGCATGGGCTGTGCGGCCTGGCCCTCCGCAGGATCGGTGGGCGTACAGCCGCTCAAAGCCAGTGAAAGTACAGCGGCTCCCGCCATGAACCCCGACGCCGGCAACAGACTCCGATGCATATGCACGATCAGACGCAACGAACCGCGCAACTGTGAGGCCGCAGAGAGCACTATGCCGATGATAAGCTATGCCAAGGAGGGCTAAACGCTTCGCAAGCGCCGTAAATCGCGCAAAGTACACGCTGAACAAACCCTCTGAAAGCCCTCCCATGGACGCCCGTTTCCTTCGCAATTTCGCCATCATCGCCCACATCGACCACGGCAAGTCGACCCTCAGCGACCGCCTGCTCGAACTCACTGGCTCGGTGACCGATCGCGAGATGCAGGCCCAGATCCTCGACGATATGGACCTCGAGCGGGAGCGCGGAATTACCATCAAAGCCCATGCCGTGCGCATGATGTACAAGGCGCGCGATGGCAACATCTATCAGCTCAACTTGATTGATACACCGGGCCACGTTGACTTCAGCTATGAGGTCTCTCGATCGCTGTCCTCTTGCGAGGGTGCGCTGCTGGTGGTTGATGCCAGCCAGGGCGTCGAAGCGCAGACCCTCGCCAACGCCTATCTGGCTATTCATCACGGCCTCGAGATCATTCCCGTTATCAACAAGATCGATCTTCCCTCGGCCGACATTCTCCGTACCCAGGAGGACATCGAGCAGGCCGTCGGAATCGACGCTACCGACGCGATCCCGGTGAGTGCAAAGACCGGCCAGGGGGTGGACGATGTGCTGGAAGCGATTGTGCACCGGCTCCCGCCTCCTAAAGGCGATCCCGATGCGCCCCTCCAGGCCCTCATCTTCGACTCATGGTTCGACGCGTATCGCGGCGTCATTGTCCTGGTCCGCGTCATGCAGGGAACCATGCGCAAGGGGCAGCATATTCGGTTCATGTCGAACGGCATCGCGCATGACATCGAGTCGATGGGCGTGCTTTGCCCCAAGCCGATCGAGATCGGCGAGCTGATAGCAGGCGAAGTGGGCTTCTTCGCGGCCACCATCAAAAATGTTGCCGACACCAAGATCGGTGACACCGTCACAGACGATGCGAATCCCGCCGCTCATGCGCTTCCCGGCTTTGAAGACATCAAGCCCATGGTCTTTGCCGGCCTTTATACCGTGGACTCGCACGAGCACACGCTGCTGCGCGATGCTCTCGAAAAATTGCGCCTGAACGATTCATCCTTCTTCTTTGAGCCGGAGAGCTCCGTCGCACTGGGATTCGGCTTTCGCTGCGGCTTTCTTGGATTGCTCCACATGGAGATCATCCAGGAGCGGCTGGAGCGCGAATACGAGCTGGACCTGATCACCACCGCGCCCGGCGTGCGCTACCACATTACGCTCACTGACGGCAGCGAGATCGACGTCGATAATCCTTCCCGCTGGCCCGAACCGCAATCGATCGCCGGCATCCTTGAGCCAGTGATCACCGCTAAAATCCTCACCAATGAGGAGTACGTCGGTGGCATCTTCAAGCTCGTCGAGGAAAAGCGCGGCAAGCAGATCAACTTCGAGTATGTGACGCCGACTCGCGTCATGCTCACTTATGAGCTTCCACTGAACGAGATCGTGCTCGACTTTTACGACCGCCTCAAGTCAATTTCGCGCGGCTATGCCTCGCTCGATTACCAGCTTGCAGGAGAGTGGGAGTCGCCGATGGTCAAGCTCGACATTCTCATTGCTGGTGAACCAGTCGACGCGCTTTCCATCATCGTGCACCGCGACCACGCATACGAGCGCGGCCGGGCACTGGTCTCCAAGATGCGCGAATTGATTCCCCGCCAGCAGTTTGAAGTGGCAATTCAGGCGGCAATCGGAGCCAAGGTCATCTCGCGCGAAACGGTGAGTCCCTTGCGCAAGAACGTCCTCGCCAAGTGCTACGGCGGCGACATCACCCGCAAACGCAAGCTGCTGGAGAAGCAAAAAGAAGGCAAGAAGCGCATGAAGCGCATTGGCAAGGTCGACATCCCGCAAGAGGCATTCCTGGCCGTCTTGCGCGTTGGCGAAGAGCAGCAAAAATAACTGCACTGCCCCGCTTCCGACTCTCTCACCCCCCGGGAACTAGATTCAATCCCAACGTTTTCTTTCCGTGCGATAGAGCGCGATCACACAGCCGTGTTTGGGTGAGGCCGGCTGCGTGATCGCTTTTTCGGGGAGGAGCTTTACGGAATTAGGACCGCATCGATCACTTGAATGACGCCGTTTGATTGGTAAACATTGGCGATGGTGATAGACGCCGTGCCGCCCTTGTCGTCGGTGAGCATGATGGTGCCGTCATGCATGGTCGCAGTCAGCGTTCCACCTTCTACCGTGTTGAGTGTGGCCTTGCCGCCGCCATCTTGAATCATCTTTTTTAAATCCTTGGTCGTGATGCGCCCAGCGACAACGTGATACGTCAGGACCTTTTTCAACTGATCCTGATTTTCAGGCTTCAGCAGCGTATCGACTGTGCCCGCTGGGAGTTTTTCGAAGGCTTCGTTCGTCGGAGCGAAGACCGTGAACGGCCCTGGACCCTCCAAGGTGTCAACCAGCCCCGCTGCCTTGACTGCAGCAACCAGCGTCGTATGGTCGCTTGAGTTCATGGCATTCTCGACGATGTTCTTCGTTGAATACATCGCTGCTCCGCCTACCATCGGATCTTTCTGTGCGTGGGAGGCTACGGAAGAGCAGAGAAGCGCCGTGGCAAACATTAGAGTCGTCAGTTTCTTCATGGCAATTCTTTCCTTTCGCAATTGGAATTGAGTTGTGGTTGAAAATGACGGCGACCTGGAGGATCACCGCCCGCACCGCGCCGCAGCAATCCCCCGCCTTGGGCGGGCGGATCGCTTGCGGCAAAAGCGGCACTAAACCGTCGTGATATTTCCGTTCATTCCGTTGGGATAAAAGCCGCCTTTGGCCGTTCCTGTGGCCATATTGGCGTAAACAATCGCCAGCACCTGAGAGGTTGTGCGCGTGTAGGCAAACCCGGGAGGCGTCTTGTCCACTCCATTGGCGCCCGCCGTGGCAAAGAATCCGCCATTTGCCGTGGGGCCCGCTTCAGCCAGTGCAACCGATCCCGGATCATACGGCGGAACATCGAGGCCATCGGCCGGAACCACTGCACCGGGGATATAAGCAACACTCTGCTGGATATCGATCAGTCTGATGGCGCCTGAATGAAACGCTTCGACAGCGAGAATCTGCGCGGCATATTGCAAATTCGTTCCAGTCAGATCTGTGGCCGCGCCGGCGTATGCCGTCACGCCGACGTCTTCGAACAGTCGCGCAAAGGTGATGTAGTTCGACGTGCTCACCGTCCCAAGTGCATTGAGCGCCAGTTGCGGGCGAGCCACCGCCGCGGCCCCCAGCACCACACGAAGATCGTTTACATGACTGAGCTCATCAAAGTAGATCTCGGCAAACACGTCGGCAATCTCCTGGCTTTGAAAGCTCGGTTTCCCTCCAGGCGCGCCCGTGGGAGCCGGACCGCCGCCCGTCGAGCCACTGGGAATGTCGCCGCCCGTGACCACGTAGCTATAGAAAGTGGCCTCCAGGTATTCGAGATTCAGTGCGAAATTGAGAACATCGTTCTCTGATGGGCCCGCCGCCATCGCAACGCTTTTGGAGCCGCAACCGGCGAGCAGGCTGGCCCCGGCTATGCTTGCACCCGTCACACCCAGGCCGGAAAGAAAGTTGCGCCGGTTCACTGCTTTCCTGGTCCGGATGCGATTAAGAATCTGATCTGCGGAAATAATCTCTACAGTTTGCTCGTCGCTCATGGTGGGGAAGTCCTCCTGCTGCATGTACGCCGCGTGCGGGCAAATCGGATTGGAGGGCCATCAAAAAAATTCGGCGCGCCCTCCAACGGCATCAAAGTGAGTGAACGTTGATCAATCGGGCGTGATCTGCCGCATGGTATAAGTGCGTAAGTAGCGCCTCTCCAGCGCGAATTCTTGCCGGATGTACAATCCATTGAGAGTCTTCACCGCGTATTCGAGACATAGAGGGAGTTCGGCCCTGTGACTGCACCCATGGCCTCCGTGCCCGACTCCGCGCTCATCGAGAAAATGATGACAGGTGACGAGTCCGCGCTTGCGACCCTTTACGATCGTTATTCGGCGATGCTTTTCGGTCTGCTCACGCGTATCCTTCAGGATCGCCACGCAGCCGAAGAGGTTCTGCAAGATCTTTTTATGCAGCTCTGGCGCAACGCCAATCAGTTTGATTCGAATCGTGGATCGTTGCCTGCGTGGCTGATGGTTATCGCCAGGAACCGCGCTATCTCGCGCTTGCGTGGCGCGCGAAGCCGTGAGCTTTTGGAGGAGAACGAAGGTGATTACGCCAATACCTTCGCCTCGGACCAGAATATTGAGGATGACGCTTCGCGCGCGGAACTGGCGCGGAGCGTAAGCGCCGCGCTAAACACGTTGCCCGCAGAACAGCGTCAGGCGTTGGAGCTCGCGTATTTTGAGGGAATGACACAGACTGAGATCGCTGCGCGCACGGGGTGCCCGCTGGGCACGGTCAAAACCCGCGTCCGGACTGCGATGCAATCGTTAAGGCAGATACTTGGATGACCGAACCGCACGCCAACCCGGAAGACCTTGACCTCTACGCGCTCGGCGCGCTGGACGGTAAGGAGAAGCAGACGTTCGAGGCGCATCTTCGCGCCTGCTCTGCCTGCCGGACCGAGCTTGTTGCCGCCCGCAGCCGCGTGAACCTTCTTGGTCTGGCTGCGCCGCCCCTGGTGCCTTCGCCTTCCGTCAAAACGGCGCTCATGCAGAGGGTCCGTGCGGAACGTCCATCTGCAATTCATCAGGTCGCTCCCATCGAAAAACGAAAAAAACGCTGGGGACTGCGATTCTCTCTTTCCTTCGCAGCGGCCTCGGTCGTTCTCGCTCTCGCAACCTGGTGGCTCGTGAAGCTGGATTTGGAGCAGCGCCAGCAGATCCGGCAGTTGCAGGCCCAGCTCGGCACCGTTCAGAACCAATTGGCGCAGGATGCCACAACCATGCAGGCCTTGGCCGCCGTGACGAGCGCTCCCGATTCCTCCCCGGTCACTCTCCTTGAGCAACCCGGCGGACCTCCCGGGCAGGCTCACGTTCTCTACAACGCACGCATGGGGTTAGCTGTCTATTCCGGCCAGATTGCGCCTCCACCAGCCGACAAAAGCTATCAGTTGTGGCTGGTCCCGTCCGCAGGCGCGCCCATCGATGCCGGACTGGTCTCTGCCAATCAGCAGAACGGAGCAGTCGTGGTGCGTTTGAGGCCGGGGCTTGTTGCCAAGGCATTTGCCGTGACGATGGAGCCGCTCGGTGGCAGGCCGCAGCCTACTGGTCCAAAGGTTCTTGTCGGCGCGGCCAGCTAGGAACTCCACTTGACCGATGCTGCCGAGAAAACAGCTTCAACCCTCGCAGATGGGGACCCATGAAATAGGAGGGAAAAAGCGTATGGAGCGGTCGGGAGATAGTATCCCGCACGAGAGACTCTTGGTCATCTTTCGCGTCGTCCAGGGACAGCAAAAGTGATGCCAAACTTTCGCTTGTTTCTGCTCTTTGTTAAATAAACTTCATGATCCGCTGTGGAAACCCCGCAAAATGCGTACGAAGGCGATGATCACCAAAGTTACCGGCGCAACCGTGGCGAATCCGGCGAACTCGCGTTCAAAAACAAGGAGTTAAGCCTTCTATCAGAGTCGGATCGGCACTGACAAGGGGAGAGTTTGAGTTTTTTCTGAAGGGTTCCTGGGAAAAATCCACAAAATTTTCCACAACATCGGCGGCTGCGGAACGCAGCACAAAGGCCCCAAGGGACGGGGCCTTGCGCTATAAGCGGTGAGGCACCCCTCAGTGCGAAGAAGGCGCCGCGGACGGGGAATGCGCAGGAGCAGTCAGCCCCCTCGATCTGGGCGCATCAGCCGCCGGTTGCGCCGGCGGCGCCGGCACACCCGATTTCACGTTGTACGCGTCAATCACCTGCTTTGTAATGTTGGTGCCCGCGCCGGCGTAAAGGACCGGCGATTGCTGTGTTTGCGAAACGTCAAGAACCAGGGTGAACCCCTGACCCTCTGCATAGGTCTGCATCACGTCGTACACCTTTGAAGCGAGCGACGTGTACAGATCCTGCATGTCCTGCTGGCCATCATTGCGCAGGTCCTCGGTTTCGCGATCCAATTGCTTCTTTTTCTCGTCAACGGACTTGGTGCGGTTGGCGCGTTCCACATCGCTCAAGTTGGCCGACGGATCCTGCAGCGACTTATTCAGGGCGTCGATCTCGTCGCTGAGGGACTTGAGGGAAGCCTCCTTGGGCGCGTACTTCTTCTGCAAGTCGGCAAAATCACGCTGCCCTTCATTCGTCTGGGCCACCGCCATCTGAAAGGCGATGACAGCAATTCTGGTGGGACCTGCAGGAGCGGCGGCGGGCGCAGCGGCTGGGGCCTTTGCGGCCGGTGTTTGGGCGCCGGCGCTCAGGACCAGTCCTGAGGCCAGCACAAGAACAAATGCTAACTGACGTTTCATCGGTTTCGAAGACTCCTTCAGAATTCCTGTTCGGCTCCCCGGTTAGACGCAACAAAGCGCCCAACTCTTCTGACAAACCTCACGCTTTTCCACGGGGACTCTGGGCCGGACGGCGCAGAGTTTGAAAAGGACGCGAATGGAAACGTCAGCAGGAACTAGGGCGATTATACAGGGGGCGATGATCCGGCAACAGTCCGCCGATGAACATTCCTTAAACCGTTTCCGTTCTCCGCGCCGACCGTCCAACGTCCGCTGCCGGACAGCGCGTCGCTCACCAATCCCCGAATTCAGTTCTCAATGCGCGGGCGCCGGCTGCGGCTGCGGCGCATCCACCCCGCCCGGCTGGTTCGCGCCCGGGCTTTCGGGAGGCGGAGCCGGTATGCCCGATTTCACATTGTAGGCATCGATGATGGCCTTGGTGATGTCATCCTGTGGCACGGCGTAGAGCACGGTGGCGTTCTGCTGATCGCCCGCGTCAAGTACCAGCGTGTAGCCTTGCTTCTCCGCGTAGTCGGTCATCACCGCACCCACCTTGGCTGCAACGCTATTGATCAGCTGCTGCAAATCGCCCTGGAAGTCGCTCTGGGCGTCCTGCGTATCGCGGTCCAACTGCTTCTTCTTCTCGTCGAGTGTACGGGCGCGGGTCATGCGCTCCTCTTCACCCAGCTGCGGACCTTGTTCCTGCAACTGCTTGGTCAAGGTGTCAATCTGGTCGGAGAGCGTCTTCAGCTGCTGGCGCTTGGGGTCGTACTTTTTCTGCAAGTCGGCAAAATCGCGCTGGAACTCGTTGGTCTGGCTCACGGCTGCCTGAAAGGCGATGACCGCGACTTTGGCTGGACCGGTGTAAACAGCTGGGGCGGCCTTTTGAGCGGCCGGGGCGGATGTCTGGCTGGCGGCTGGGATGATAGAAGCTGCGGCAAACAAAAGAACGAACAATGGCAGACGCTTCATGCGATTCAAAAACTCCTTCGGAGTTCCCGCGTGCCGGTATTGCCGGCGCCTCAACCCCTTACCACCGCACGACCCCTGCATCTCCTGGGTCGATTCGAGGATCGGGTCCGGCTTGAAAACCTGCTCTCAAAACCTGCGCGCAAAGGCATCGCCGGGAACTAGAGGGGATTATAGGAGCCAGAATTGGGAGCGTCAAACCGGTGGCCATCAGCGAACATCGCGGGCAGATCGGTGCAAGCGCGGCGCTCAAGACCGAGGGCAATTGGCCTTTCCCCTTGCGAGAGATCGGTCAGACCTCGCTGGCCGACCTTCAGGTCGTCCATGAACCAAGGTCCACAGGACGCCGCTGAAACCGCAAGCTCCAAACATCGCTGAATAGCCGCGGGGCACTCTTTACCGGGTAATGAAACAACTGCTTTAGAATCATTCAGTTAGTTCAAGGAGCGTATTCGGCCAATTTCGTGCATTGCTGCGTTGATTCTAAAGAAGTTGTTTTGGCTCAATGACCGTAAATGCGCACATTATTCGCGTGCTCTCAGAGGTCGTTTTATTGATTCTAAACGAGTTATTTGGCGAATGTTTGGCGAAATGCGGTGAATTTTTTTATTTCGTTCTTTTCGGCCTCTCCAGTGATTCGTGATTTCTGCTTCGTAGTTTGCGATTCGCAGACACGAGACAGCGATCGAGGCACGCTGAAGCGCAAACGATGGCCGGGCTGCGCCGACCGTGGATTTTCGATTTGTTTTGAGTATGCGCCAAAAGGCTGAAATGATCGGCAAACTTCGCAGAAAAAAGTGAAGGAGCAAGAAAGTGAATAAGTGACGTGGAATCATTGCGTTGGATGATCATGCAGGGAACAGGGTCCGGCGTGGGGGGCTTGACATCTCCAAAACGGAGCGCGAGTTGGAATTATCATGGGCTTCCGTGATTCCCGAGAACGGGCTGGAGAACCTGGATCGCATGCGAAGGGCTATGCTGCTCGCCCACTCATGACCTGAGGGAGGGTCTCGATGAACATTCTGCTCTGGATCTTGCAGATCCTGGCCGCAATCCTCTACCTGGCATCGGGGGTGATGAAGGTCTTCTTGTTTGAGAAGATCAGCGAGGGAGTCCCGTCCTTTGGTGCTATGCCGCGAGAAGGCTGGAGGGCCCTCGGAATTCTCGAACTGGTCTGCGCAGCCGGGCTGGTTATCCCCGGAGCGCTCCACTGGGAGCCCGTGCTCGCGGTGGTGGCTGCTGCGCTGCTGGCAATTGAGAGCGTGGTCTTCGTTTGGGTGCACGCCAAATACAAGGAGATCGCGCCCATCGTCATGAGCGGCGCGCTGGGACTCCTCATGGCGTTCATTGTGTACGGCAGGATGGTGCTGAGGCCGATGTTCTGAACGGCACGATCCTTCAATTCGTCCCGAGGGCAAGCTGTCTCAGAGCCGAAAGACGCGTCGCTTCCAATTCCCCGCGATAGAACATATTGAACGTGTCGAATGGGATGAGTCGTTTGCCGTCTGGATGCGCGATGTGGATGCAGCTTTTTTTGACGCTCCGCACGTCGAACGCCTCCGCGTCGATGAATTGGACAATCAGAATGCGAAACAGATTTTTGTAACCCAATTCTTTGGGGAGGAGAACCTTCGGGAGGCAGCAAAGCAGCTCGCGTAGTGTCGAGGCCTGCGAACTGGGCGAGTGGTTGGTAGCGAACAGCTTGAAGATCTGATCGCGTATCCCGGCTTCCTGCTCATACACGATCGTATTCTTGGCTCCGTTAATCAGCACTTCAGGCGGCAGCATGCCGGTGAGCGGAACGATCTTCCCGCCCAGCTTAAGGGCATATGCCATCGCCAACGCATCAGGGTGACAGGGAACCGGAATCAGGTCCTCGGGCCGGAAAACGCTTGTCTGCTCGAGGATACGCCGGCGCACCTCGGTGAGGGTGAGACGGTGCTGCGCGCTTTCGAAGCCATTGACGCGTCCCGCTTGCTGGACAGGCTGAATGGTCACGCCGCGAACGGCCGGCAGCTGGAGGGCGTAATCGATGATTGCGCCGAGCTCACCGTCGTTGACGCCGCGCTCCACCGTCACCACCAAAGTGGTGGAGATGCCTAGCTTGTTGAGCCGCTCGAGCGCCTTCTCGCGGGTCGCGCGCAGATCGGCGCCGCGCAGTTGCATCAGCGGTTCACGGCGCAGCGAATCGAACTGCAAATAGATTTCAAACTGCGGCATAAAGTCGGCAAGGCGCTTTGCGAACTCCGCGTCCTGCGCAATCCTGATGCCATTGGTGTTCACCATCAGGTGGCGGATCGGCCGCGCCTTGCACATCTCCAGCACGCGGAAGAAGTCTGGATGGAGCGTCGGTTCTCCGCCCGAAATCTGAACCACGTCCGGCTCTTTCTCGTTGCGCACTACGCAGTCGAGCATGGCTTCAATCTGCTCGAGAGACCGGAATTCGGTGCGGTGCTGTCCGCTGCCTGCGTAGCAGATTGGACACGTGAGGTTGCAGGCATCACAGATTTCAACGAGGGTGAGACAGCTGTGCTGTTCGTGGTCGGGGCACAATCCGCAATCGTAAGGGCAGCCGTATTTCACCGGTGTGTTGTAGACCATGGGCTGCTCAGGCGTTTTAATAAAAACCTCGCGCGAGCGGCGGTAATAGTCCACGTCGTCCGCCACCAGTACTCGCTCGTGGCCATGCTGCGGGCACCGCTTGAGCATCCAAACTCTCTCATTTTCAAAGACGATCTTTGCGTCAACGCGCCGGTAGCACGTCGAGCAGATGGAGATGGCGACGTCATAGAAAAGGTAGGGGCGGAGCTTCTCTGTCATGTTTTTCCTCGTTAAACTACCGTTCCTTACCGTCTTTGTCGGAATCATCGAAAAGCCGTTGCGGCCCCGGGTCTTCCCGTCTGAACCCCCCGAAGCCCCCAAAGATCGCCACGATAAACCACACAACCAACGTAAGAGCCAGACCCAATGCCGAGAAAATCATGACGACCAACGACACGGCATCGAGAGGACCGACGCCAAATTCCTCCGTGCTCTTCCCAATCCCTTTGGCCGCAAGAACGTAGTCAAGGCCGCACAATCCCATCCCAACGACCAAAGCAATCGCGAGGATCGTAGCGAGTTTCGCGAAAATGCTGCGGTTAGCCCACGGCGACATCTTCCAGGACCTTTCTGTGTGTACCGCGCCTATCGTTCAGGAACAACCCGCCGAGAATCACTAGCCCCGCCAAGCAAACCCACTGGATTAGGTTCATCCCGCCCACCAGGGGCTGCGGCTTGAGAAAATCGATGGCCAACCGCCAGGCGAGATAACTCCCCAGAAAGATCCGGAACCGCGCGCCTTCCGGAAGCTTGGCTTTCGTGCTGACGGCCATCCCAAGCAATATCAGAAAAAGAATCTCGTAGATTTGCACGGGATGACGGCCGATGCCATCACCCAAATCGACGGCCCACGGGAGGTGGGTTGCCTTCCCGTAGGTGTCATCCGCGAGGCCCGCTATGAAGCAGCCAATTCTGCCAATGGCGATGCCGACGCAGAGGGGCAACGCGAAAAGATCGCCGGTGCGTCGCCGGATACCGCTCAAGCGCTTGGCTACCTCGACGCAAAGCCATCCTCCCAGGAGTCCACCGACGATGGTTTTGCCTCCCGGCGAGACCAGGAGCGCCAACAGATGCCGCGATTGCCACGCAGCACGCACGGTGGGCCATTGTTCGGCGAGCCCGAGCAATCGGCTGCCGAGTAGTGCTCCTACGGCCGCCGCAGCCAGCACCGTCCAGCGCTGCGGCTCGGCCACCACGTCGCCTCGACGCTCGCGCAGGCGCCGAAAAACCGCATACCCTGCGCCGTAGGCCAAGGTTTCAAACACCGGGTGCCAGACCGGGTGCGAACCGACGGGGATCATGTGGCCCAGTATAGAAGAGTCTCGACGGGGAGGCTCATCACCTTTCACGCCTAAATGCGCGAGGTTTCTGAACGGCAAGCTGATTGGCTTTAGGGACTAGAACGTTGTCGAAACCGTCAGCCGGAAGGTCTTGCGGGGCTCGCGGAAGATGTTCTGCGCGCCGTAAGACTCGATGGCTTCCGAGTAGCTGTAATCGCCCGCGCCGCCCGGTGGGAACATGGCGCGCGTAATCAACTCAGCCGAGCAGCTCAATTGCTTTTCGCCCTGGTTCACGTCGTTGCAGAAAGGCGTTTCATACAGGCGGAGCGGGTTATAGGCATAGTAGAGGCGGAACGGCGCATTGATGATCGGCATGATGACCGAAAGCTCGGCCCCGAGCGACATGCGCGGAACCAAATTGGTGCCCGCCACGGGATGGATATCCTTGCGGAATCCAACCTGGTCTCCGGGAATGCCACCCTGGCACGATCCGTTGTTGTAGACCGGGCAGCCATAGAGCGGGGCTGTCAGGCTGGCGAAGCCCTGGGGACTTTGCTTCAACTGGTCGTGGCTGGTCGCTACATCGAGGCCGAAGTCATCGAAGAACGAGAACATGAACGGCCCGACGACTGGGATGCGATATTCGAGGTTGGTCGTCAGGTTGGAATCGCCGCCGATGGAAGCAATGCCATAGACCGGGAGCGGCACCTGGATGCACTGATTGTCCTGCGGATTGGTTGGGTCGCGGGGGACGCAAGTTCCGTCGGGATTGGTGAGCTCGAAGTTGATCCGGCTGGGCACATACCCGTAGGGCGTGGCGCCGCGCACGTCAAAGCCTCGCAACTCCTGCTCACCGCCGGCATAGAAGCGGTTGTTGGGAGGAGCGACCTCGCCGCCATAACCCTGGATGTAGCCCAACTGGGCTCGCATGGCAAGCACATTGCGGCCTTCCTTTGAAAACTTCAGGTAGTGCATGGGGATGTATTGCTTGTATGCGATCACCGGGTTGACATAGCGCACACTGCCCCAAAGGCCCGCGGTCTGAACGAACGCCGTGTATTGCTTTCCCTCGCGCGGACGGTATGGGTTACTGACCGTGTCGTAGGTGTAGGTGAGCGAGAGCGAGCTATTGATGATACCGGCCAGCGGGTTCGATCCCTCAACTCCGGAGCGGAAGGCGATGGTCTGGAAGAAGGTCGAAGATGCGGTACTGAAGGCGGTGATGGTGGACTTGGTCCACGAATAGGTCATGCCCACGCGCTGGAAGGCGTGTTTCCTGAGCGGATAGCTGAGAGAGAAATTAAGGCCGTCGGATCCCACGTTGTAGTTCTGCGTCAGCGACTTTTCCGCGTTGGAAAGGTTCACTGAGGCGCCTGTTGTGGCTTGATAGTTCTTGGCCGCGTTGTAGTCCTGTTTGTTGTTGAAGATCTGGAATCCCAGGTTCATGGGGCGATTGCGGAAATAAGGCTGTGTAAAGCCGAACAGGAAGGTACGGCTGACGCTGCCCAGGTTGGCCTGCAGGCTGAGTGTTTCTCCCAATCCCAAAAAGTTGTTGGTTGAGTAATTCAGTCCCAGGAAAGCGCCAGAGAGCCCGCTGATGCCGCCGTTCAGGCCGATCGAGTTTTTGCCCTTCTCCTTCACCTTCAGAAGCAGCTCGACCGTGCCGTTGTCCGGATCCTGGTGGGCCTCGGAGTCCTGATCCACTTTCAACGGCTCGAAGTATTCGAGCTGATTGAGTCGCAGCAAGCTGTACTCCCACAACTGGGAGTTGTAGACGGAACCCTCATCGAGCATCAGCTCGCGCCGGATCACTTTGTCGCGAGTAATCGTGTTGCCGGTAAACTCGATGCGCGAAACATAAAACTGCTTGCCCTCGTCGATGTCGATGTTCAGCGACACGGTTTTCTTCTGTTCGTCGTAGCTGATCTTGGGAATGGCGCCGAAGTTGATGTAGCCCAGGCCGCCGTAGGCCTTCTTTAGATTGTCGAGGCCTTTGGCAATTTCCGAGGCGCTGAACCAGTCCCCGTCTTTGATGGGAAATGTGCCGCGTAGCGCCTTTGTATTGTTAAGTTCCTTGTTGCCCGAAAAACTGATCGTTCCCAGGCGATAACGGCCGCCCTCTTCAATGGTCATCGAGATATCGATACGCTTGCCGGTATTCGGCCTGAAGGTAAACCAGTTGAGGCCGCCCTCGTCGCGAATCTGCGTCTTGGGTTGCTCTACGGCTGCGTTGGCATAACCCTTGTCGCGATAGGCCTGGCGAACGCGCTCTGTGTCTTCTTCAAGCTTCGAGGAATCGTATGTCTGCGGAAACAGGTCTTCGAAAACGATGGAATACGGAATGCCAATGGGCTTCAGGTTCTTCATGGCGCGCCGAAGATCGAGCGCGTTTAGATGTTGATTTCCAACGAATGTGATTTTGCCTACCTTCACCACCGGGCCTTCCTTGATGTTGAAGGTGACCTGCACCGAAGCCGGCGGAACCGTCTTCACGTCGGTCTTTACGGTTGCAAACTGATGCCCATGCTCAGCGAGCAATTCCTTAATCACGTTTTCGGCGTGCTGGATCCGGGTAGGATCGTACTGGCTCTCGACCGAAAGACCGACCTTGTCCTTCTTGAAAGCATCCAGGATGTCGGAGTTGGTGATCGAATTATTGCCTTTGTAAATGATGTCGCGAATCGTCGGCTTTTCGCGGACAAAAACATCGAGGATGATGCCCTTCTCTGAGTCTTCGCGCTCGATGCGCAGGTCCTCGAAGTAACCCGTGTTCCAAAGCGAGTTGAAGTCGCGCTCGACGGAGATCGGGTCGTAGGTATCGCCCGGATGAGAGAACATTCGGGCGAGGATGGTTTCCTTGGGAATGCGCCGGTTACCGATGACGCGAATCTGGTCGATCGTATCGGGCGTCTGCGCCAAGGCCGCGCCGGCGCAGGAAACCAGGATTGCGAGAATGAGGAAGCGCGCTACGCGTCCCATGATGGAAGCGGCGGTGATGGAAGTGTGCCTGATCTTCACCGGGTCTGATCCCTGCGGCGAGCACAAAAACTCTTTCTTGCCATTTTTCGGGTTCACAGGAAGAATTTGCACACCCTCATTCGCTGAAAATCCGGTCCTTCGTCGGAGATTCTGATCGTTCCATCAGGAAAGTTCGATTCTACAGGACCGTACCCACCCTCCCCAAACTCGCAGGGTCCGCAACGACAGGTCTCCAAGTCGTTGGTGTCAAACTCGCGCTGTCCTGGCCGGTCCCAGCGCAACTTCGGCGCCGCGCCCGCCGCAGAAGCAAGGATGAATCGTTTTCCAGAAACCCATCCGACGGTCTTCTGGAGCAGCTACCCCGCCCTCGACGGTATGCCTCTTAGACGCGCTTGCCCGGATCACAGCACCCCTCTTCGAGTTCCGAATTTCCAAGGGCCGAATCTTTTTCGGTTGCACGGACGTCCTATGGAAGTGGAGCTCCGTTCGAGCGACCGGCTTCTCGTGCTCGTTATCACCGTCTTCGTCGATCAGCTACCATAGTATGTCTAGCGAAACGCTGGCTGGAGTTACCCTTCGGTGCGCTCCGGCACGGTGCGTGAGGAGCCGCGCGCACCGGAAGGAAGCTCAAAACCGGCCCCGTTATGCGGCAGCGGTTGAGGGCGGGCCAGTGAATGGCCTGAACAGGATCAACGCGCCGGCCGAGGAGCGAATACCAGCCTTATGATGTGGATTGTCCGGCTTGCGCTGCGGCGGCCATATACCTTCGTCGTCTTCGCGCTGCTGATTTTGATTCTTGGCGTCTACAGCATCGAAACGATGCCGACGGACATCTTTCCCAACATCGATATTCCGGTGGTCACCGTGGTCTGGCAGTACGCCGGCCTGTCAGCCGATCAGATCGCCAGTCGCATCGTGACCAACGCCGAGCGCGGCATGACCACCACGGTCAACGATATCGACCATATCGAGTCGCAGTCGCTTGTTGGGGAAGGGATCATCAAGATCTACTTCCACCCCAACGTGAATATCGGCCAGGCCATCGCTCAGGTAGGCGCCATCAGCGAGGTACAGTTGCGGTCCCTGCCAACGGGAACCACGCCGCCCTTCATCATCCAGTACAACGCATCCAGCGTTCCCGTGCTTCAACTGGGGATGTCGGGAGCCGGACTGAACGAGCAGCAGTTGAACGATCTGGCGACCAACACGATCCGCATTAGAATGGCTACCGTCGAAGGCGCGCAAACGCCATTCCCCTATGGCGGCAAACAACCGCAGATCGAGGTCGATCTCGACCTGAACGCGCTGGAGTCCAAGGGACTGTCGCCGATCGATGTGGTCAACGCTATCGCCGCGCAAAACGTGATCGCGCCTTCAGGCACCGTCAAACTCGACCGCTTTGAGTACCAGGTGGAGACCAACTCGGCGCCCTCAGTTGTCGACGCCCTGAACGATTTGCCCATCAAGACGGTGAACGGAGCGGTCGTCTATATCCGCGATGTGGCCCATGTGCGCAACGGTAGTCCGCCACAAACCAACATTGTTCGTGTGGACGGCCGCCGGGCCATCATGATGAACGTCCTCAAGACGGGCACGGCCTCAACGCTGGACATTATCAAAAACGTGAATGCAATCATCTCCAGCCCGAGTTTGAAGGGTCAGTTGCCTCCTTCGCTCAAAATCGTTGCACTCTCCGATCAATCGATCTTTGTCCGCGCCGCGATCAGCGGCGTGGTGCGCGAGGCCATCATCGCCGCCTGCCTTACCGCGACCATGATTCTGATCTTTCTCGGCAGCTTCCGTTCCACGATCATCATCGCCGTCTCCATTCCGCTTTCCATTCTTTGTTCACTGATCCTGCTCGGCGCGCTGCACGAAACCATCAACATCATGACTCTGGGCGGCATGGCGCTGGCCGTGGGCATACTGGTTGACGACGCCACTGTCTCCATCGAGAACATCAACCGCTTTCTGGAGACCGGACGCGAGCTTGAGGCGGCCATCCTCGAAGGCTCTGCGCAGATCGCCACTCCGGCCTTCGTCTCCACACTCGCCATCTGCATTGTTTTCGTGCCCATGTTCTTCTTGAGCGGGGTGGCGCGCTATCTGTTTGTGCCGATGGCTGAGGCCGTCGTGTTCGCCATGCTCGCTAGCTACTTCCTGTCGCGCACCCTCGTGCCCACCATGGCCAAATACCTGCTAAAGGAGCACGACGATGCGCAGACGGCGAGAAGACAAGCCAGCCGCAACCCGTTGACGCGCTTTCAACTCGGATTCGAACGCGCTTTCGACCGTTTTCGCCGCGGCTACCTGAGCCTGCTCACCCTATGCGTAGATCACTCGGGCTTCTTCTTAATCTTCTTTTTTGCGTTTGCCGTCCTGTCTCTGGGGCTGACGCCGTTCCTCGGGCAGGATTTCTTCCCTTCCGTTGACTCCGGCCAGTTCATGATTCACGTGCGCGCGCATACCGGCACGCGCATTGAGGAGACCGCATCTCTCTGCGATCACATCGAGTCAACCATCCGCGAGGAGATTCCGTCCAATGAGCTGGTTACGATCCTCGACAACATCGGCCTGCCTTACTCTGCGCTCAATCTCTCCTACTCCACATCGGCGCCGGTAGGCTCGGCGGATGCGGACATCCAGGTGCAGTTGTCCCGGGATCATCATCCCAGCGAGATGTACGTCAATCGTCTGCGCGAGGTGCTGGCCCGCGATTACCCGGGCGTAACGTTTTATGTCGTGCCAGTCGACATCGTTACCCAGATTCTCAATTTCGGGCTTTCGTCGCCGATTGACATTCAAATCATCGGCCCCAATCTCTACGCCAATCGTGCCCTGGCCGAACGGATGCTCAATGAGGTTCGCTACGTTCGCGGAGCAGCCGACTCGCGCATCCAACAGCCCTTCAACTATCCCAATTTCACGGTGAACGTGGATCGCACGCGCGCCGCGAGCACAGGTCTGACGCAGCAGAACGTCGCCCAGGACATGCTGGTGGCGCTGAGCGGCAGCTTCCAGACTAGTCCTAGCTTTTATCTCGATCCTCGCAATGGAGTTACCTACAACATCGCCATTCAGGCGCCGCAGTACGGGCTGGACACGATGGCGGCGTTGGAAAGTCTGCCCATCACCAGTCCGGCAACTACTGCGGCCATGACCGGCCCCTCAACGAGCACTTCAACGGGTGCGCCGGGCGCTGCGCCATTGGGCAGCGTTGCTCCCGCAGAGACATCTGGCGCCACTACCGCCGCGCCGGGCGTCCCGCGGCCGGTGCAGGTGTTGAGCAACCTCGCCACCATCGTCCCCGGCGACGAGCAGGGTACCGTCAGCCACTACGACGTGCAGCCGGTGATCGACATCTACACCAACGTGGAAGGCACCGACCTGGGCAGCGTGACCCGCGCCATGCAAAAAATCGTCGACGCTCATCAGAAAGACCTGCCCCGCGGCTCGCAGTTCATCCTACGCGGCCAGAGCGAGACGATGTACCGGTCGTATTTCGGCCTATTGAGTGGCCTGGTCTTTTCCATTCTGCTTGTCTACCTGCTCATCGTCGTCAACTTTCAGTCCTGGCTAGATCCATTTCTCATCATCGCTGCGCTGCCGGCGGCGCTGGCAGGAATCGTATGGTTTCTTTTCCTCACCGGGACAAGGCTCAGCGTGCCCGCGCTCACCGGAGCCATTATGTGCATGGGAGTGGCCACGGCCAATTCCATTCTTGTGGTGAGTTTTGCGCGCGAGCAGATGGAAATCCTGGTGGGCGATGCGCGGCGCGCTGCGCTGAATGCGGGCTTCGTTCGTCTGCGCCCGGTGTTGATGACAGCGTTGGCAATGATCATCGGCATGGTGCCCATGGCACTTGGGCTGGGCGACGGCGGCGAGCAAAACGCGCCGCTGGGACGCGCCGTCATCGGCGGGCTGTTGCTGGCCACGGTGGCCACGTTATTCTTTGTGCCCGCTTTCTTCTCGTTCATTCACAGCCGCATTGAGCGGCAGCGCGAGCGCGACGACGAATCCGACGCCGCTCGCTTTGATGAGTTCGACGCCAGACCGGAGTAGGTGCTTATGAATCGGGAATCCAATCCAAGTTCTCATTCTGCCGCGGCCAGCCACGAAACTGCCCCCGAGGCAACTCCTCTTTCGCCGCGCAAGGCCCTGGTGGGAGTGGTCATCGTTCTGCTCATTCTGCTGGTGCTCGCGGCAGTGGGCATCCTTCGCCGGTTCCATGCCGACACCGTTCTGGCCCAGCGCACAGACACGCTGGCCGCCCCTACGGTCGATATCGCCCCCGCAAAAGCAGGCGCGCCGATGGAGACGCTTGTGCTCCCCGGCAACGTGACTGCCTATACCGATTCGCCCATTTACGCACGCACGGACGGCTACCTCGACCGCTGGTATTACGACATCGGCGCCAGGGTGAAGAAGGGTGCGCTGCTCGCCGTCATCTCCACGCCCGAACTGGACAAACAAGTTGCGCAGGCCGAATCCGACCTGGCTACTGCGCAAGCTACCGCCAACAACGCGCATACGCAGGCCGAGCGGTACTCCGATCTCATCAAATCCAACGCCGTCAGCCAGCAGGACACCGACACCTTTGTGAACCAGGCCGCTGCCACGGCGTCCGCGGTAAAGTCAGCCCAGGCTAACCTGCAGCGCCTAGTCGAATTGCAATCGTTTGAAAAGGTCTATGCCCCCTTCGATGGAGTGGTGACCGCGCGCGAAGTCGATACCGGCCAACTCATCAGCTCCGGCTCCGGCCAGGGCGCCGGCACGGAGCTCTTCCACATGCAGGCGCTCCAGACTCTGCGCATCTACACAAATATTCCGCAGCTCTTCTCGCAAACCATGAAGCGCGGAATGAAAGTCGATCTCACCTTTCCCGAATATCCCGGCAAGACTTTCCAAGGCACCCTCGTCCGCACGGCGGACGCCATCGATCCCGTGAGCCGCACCCTGCTGGTCGAGATCGACGTGGACAACCGCGCCGGCCAGTTGATGCCCGGCTCGCTCGCGCAGGTTCACTTCAAGACCCAGGCTGCCGCACAAACTTACATCGTGCCTGCTTCGGCGCTGATTTTCAGGCGCGAGGGGATGCAAGTGGCGACTGTGACTCAAAGCAGCGGAGGAGCTGTCGCACATTTGATTCCTGTGGTGATTGGTGAGGACGACGGCGCCACCGTGCAGATCGTGAGCGGCCTCAATCCCAACGACAAAGTCGTCCAGGATCCGCCCGACTCTCTGATCGACGGAGAAAAGGTCACCGTGGAATCGTCCCAGAGCAGCGCGTTTGGCGCGGGGGGCATCTAGCCGTGGCCGATTGGTCGCAAAAGAATCGTACGCCGTCGCCGCGTTCAGCGCGCGCCGGCCTGGCGTGCGCATGGTTGGCGCTGATTGTTGTTTCCGGTTGCAAGCCCGTCGGGCCTAACTACAACCGTCCGGGATACACAGCGCCACCGGCCTACAAGGAGACGGGCGCGACAACCGCAATCGTTCCTCCACCGAAGCCGCAAGGCGGTGCCTGGCAGGCCGCAAATCCCTCCGACGGAATGTTGAAGGGAAAGTGGTGGGAGATCTACCAGGACCCGCAGCTGAACCAGCTCGAAGAACGCATCGATACCAACAATGTCCAGCTCCGTCAACAGATGGAGCTCTATCTCGCGGCGGAAGATCAGGTGCGAGCTGTGCGCGCCAACCTGTTTCCAACGCTCTCGGCCGGCCCTTCCATCAGCCGCGATCGCGTTTCGGCCCACCGGCCTTTGGTCCCCCCGGGCAGCATTACCACTTACGGCGACTTCGTCATCGCCGGCCAAGCCAGTTGGGAACCCGATTTCTGGGGCCGCGTTCGCCGCACCATCGAACAGGCTCGCGCCAACGCGCAGGCCGACGCCGCTCAGCAAGCCAACGTGGCTCTCACGCTTCATGCAGAGTTGGCGACCGATTATTTCGCGCTACGCGGCCTCGATTCCCAGATCAAGATGCTCACCGACACGGTGGCCGATCTTGAGGACCAGCTCGACCTCACACAGAAGCGCTTTCACGGGGGCGTTTCCACTGAGGTTGACGTTGCTCAGGCGCAAACGCAGCTGGAAACCGTCCGCGCACAACTCACAGACCTGGGCGTCGCGCGCGCGCAATACGAACACGCCATCGGCACTCTCGACAACTTGAGCCTTCCCGGCTTCAGCATTCCGTCTTCGCCGCTCGATCTCCCGCTGCCCAAGATTCCAATCGGCGTTCCCTCGCAACTTCTGGAGCGCAGGCCTGACATCGCCCAGGCCGAGCGGCTTGCCGCCGCCGCCAATGCGCAGATCGGCATCAACATAGCCGCGTTTTATCCCACCATTACGCTGGGCGGATCGGGCGGATTTGAGAGCACGAACCCCGGCACGTGGATTCAGGGTCCCAGCTCGCTGTGGAGTCTGGGCGCGCAGGCCTCGGAGCTGCTCTTCGACGCTGGACAGCGCCACACGCTCACGGATGAGGCCCGCCACAGTTACGAGGCGCAGGCAGACGCCTATCGCAATTCCGTCTTTCAAGCTTTCGACGATGTGGAAGACCAGCTATCAGCGCTGCGCATTCTGGAACAGGAATCGGCTACCGAACGGCGCGCCGTCGATGCTGCGCAGCACTCTCTCGATCTCTCCAACAGGCGCTATAAAGGCGGCGCGACGAGTTATCTTGAAGTGCTCACCGCCGAGCAGACCCTGCTGCAGAACCAGGTGACCGATATCAACATCGTGAGCCGGCAATTTGCGGCCAGTGTCAGCCTTGTGCGCGCCCTGGGAGGCGGCTGGGACGTGACGCAACTTCCTTAGTAGCAGCGTTTTGGCGCTTCACTTTCAATATGCAGTGAATCGACGCCGACCTGAACAACACCCAATGCCGTCGCGGCATCCTAGCAACCGAGGTGTTACTCAATGAAAAAGCTGCACAGCGTTTTAGCGCTCGCATTCCTTTCCACAAGCCTGATGGGAGGTGTCGCCCTTGCGCAGGACGACCATCACGACGATCACGCGACCGCCCAGGACCATCACGACAACCACTCTTACGTAGAACACAAGGATTGGAGAAAGGGCGGACGCATCGATCACGATGACTGGAATCGCGGCGATCAAGTCGACTACCACCAATATCACTTGAGCGCCCCTCCGAGGGGTTACGAATGGCGCTTGGTTGATGGCTACTATGTCCTCGCCAGGACTTCAGACTTCACCATCCGCACCGTCATCCGCGTACCGTAACCAGCCCTCCCGCCTCGGAATTGTCGTATCGCTGCAGGCCGCCGGATAAGTTTCAGCCGGCGGCCTTGGCAGTTTACTTGGCATCTTCAAGGGTCGGATCCGGAGAAAGCTCTGGGCGAATCCCAGTGATCCGCGCGAGCAACCACGCCTACTTCCCATCTTCTGACAGACTCTTTTGTATGTCCTGAGCGACTTCATCGATTGAAGTGCTCTGGCTGAGCTGTTCAATTTGCTCGCTGTTTTCCATCTCCGATAACCCCACCTTGCTCGCAATTTGCTGATTCATGCTGATCACAGCCGTCACCTCTTTTTCCGTCAGCAGAAGGATTTGAAGGACCAGATGTTCCCGCTCATCAGCGCGGCGCGCCAGCCGCGATTGCCGCATCAGGATGAGGCTGGCCAGAAGGATAGCCTCCATGGCCACAACGGTTCCGAGAAGCGTAAAGGGCATCGGATCGAAGTGCGGAATGTGCGGCACATTCAAAGTGTTCACGAGAATCCAACAGAAGAATAGGAGGATATGAGCGGCCACATATCCGAGATTGCCGACGATGGCCGCGGTTAAGTCTCCCAGCCGTTCCGCCGGCGACCTTCGCGCCAGAAACTCCTGCTCATGTTTGGCAATTGTGTCGATATGTTCCTGCACCTGATTCGGAACCTGCATGGTTTGTCCTCATACGAAATTTCGTACTCGATGGTTGGATGAATGTATACCACCGGCAGCTCGCTCAAATGGCCCGCTGACTCCGGCCGGGATTCGAGGGCTCGGCCGACGGTTTTCCGCCATTCATCCGTCCGCTCGGCTCTTCGAATGGCAGAAATCTCGCATCTCACTAAGGGCGTGACCATTACCTCAAAGAGAGGCCCGGCGAATGATTCGGACCCTGCTCCCTGGCAAGCCCCATCCACTTGGTTCCAGCCCCTCTGCCAAAGGCACGAACTTTGCAGTATTTTCTGAACACGCAACAGGCGTGTCGGTTTGCTTCTTCGATGAGGAAGGGCAGCAGACGGACTGCATCGCCCTCAGAGAGCGAACTGCTTTTGTCTGGCACGGGTTCGTTCGCAACATTCGGGTCGGGCAGCGGTACGGATACCGCGTCGAAGGGCCATGGGACCCGGAGAAGGGTCTGCGCTTCAACGCCAAAAAACTCCTCGTCGACCCTTACGCCAAAGCGCTCACCGGTGACGTGGACTGGAAGTCTCCCATCTTCCCGTACGACGTGGCGACCGGTGACGACCTGGTGCGGGACGACCAGGATTCCGCGGCCGGCGTGCCAAAGTCGGTCGTCATTGAGCCCAACTTCGATTGGGAGGGTGATAGTCCCCCGGAGATTCCGCTCGCGGATTCCGTGATCTACGAGGTGCATGTCAGGGGATTTTCCAAATTAAACAAGGCTGTGCCGGCGAAACTGCGTGGCACATACGCCGGGCTGGCGTGTGAAGCAAGTATCGAGCACCTCCAGAGGCTGGGCATCACCGCGGTTGAGCTGCTTCCCGTGCACCACTTCATTGACGAAGGACACCTCGTCGATCGTGGCCTTCGGGATTACTGGGGCTACAACACGCTTGCCTTTTTTGCGCCCATGTCGCGCTACAGTTCATCCGGCGACACGGGTGGACAAGTCGTCGAGTTCAAGCAAATGGTAAAGGCGCTGCACAAGGCAGGAATCGAGGTCATCCTCGATGTGGTCTACAACCACACGTGCGAAGGCAACCGTATGGGTCCCATGCTTTCGATGAAGGGAATCGACAACACCACGTATTACCGCCAGGTAGACGGCAATCCTCGCTACTACATGGACTATACGGGCACCGGCAACACGCTGAACGTGATGAATCCTCAGGTGCTCAAGTTGGTCATGGATTCGCTCCGCTACTGGGTAACGGAGATGCATGTGGATGGTTTCCGCTTCGATTTGGCCAGCACCCTCGCGCGCGAACTGCATGCGGTGTCCAAGCTGTCGAGCTTCTTCGATACCATCCACCAGGATCCGACACTCGCCGATGTGAAACTGATTGCCGAACCATGGGATGTCGGCGAAGGCGGCTATCAGGTCGGCAATTTCCCCGTGATGTGGGCGGAATGGAACGGCAAATACCGCGACACGGTGCGAAGATTCTGGAAAGGCGATGAAGGCCTGCTTTCCGATTTCGCCTATCGGCTTACCGGCTCATCCGATTTGTACGAGATGGACGGCCGCAGGCCCTACGCTTCCATCAATTTCGTCACCGCGCACGACGGCTTTACACTCAACGATCTTGTCAGCTACAACCACAAACACAATGAAGCCAACGGCGACAATAACTCCGATGGCACCGACAACAACGATTCGTGGAACATGGGAGTCGAAGGGCCAACCGACGATCCGGTCATCAACACAATGCGCCAACGCCAGATGCGGAGCTTTCTCGCCACATTGATTCTGTCGCAGGGCGTGCCCATGATCTGTTCCGGCGATGAGCAGGCTCGGTCGCAAAAGGGCAACAATAACGCATACTGCCAGGACAACGAGCTCACCTGGCTTCGCTGGAACCTGGACCCGACTCAGAAGAAGCTCTTTGATTTCACCTCGAACCTGATTCATCTGCGCCGCATTCACCCCAATCTTCACCGCCGCAAATTCTTCCAGGACCGCGTCATTCGCGGGTCTGTCGTTCGAGACATCTCCTGGTTCAACGCAGATGCAAACGAGTTTTCCGATGAAGACTGGAACACTCATTGGTATCGTGCCATTTCCGTTTTGCTGAACGGCAAAACGCTGGCCATCACCAATGAGGATGGCCTTCCAATCTACGATGAGAGCTTTCTCATCATGGTGAACGCGTCGGCTGAAGGAGTGGAATTTACCCTTCCCGCGCCACCATCAGGCACACCCTGGTGCCTCGTTCTCAATACGGAGGACCTTGACGATCCGTTTCCCAAAATCGAAGTCGGCGACAAGATCATCGTGGGCGGCCGATCTCTGAGGCTGTTTTCTGACGGATTGACCTGAGAGCGCAAAACCAGACTGCCGTTTGTGCTGGTTTGTGCATCGCCAACTGCGGCTAATGCGACAAGGCCGCCGCCGGTACATCCGCGATCGGCAAACCGGGCCCTTCCCACATCAGCCGCGGCGCACCGCCGCTGGCCGTGTTCAGGGCTTCAACATGAATCGCATGCAAGCCGGCGCGCAATCCCACTGACCCGCGATCGTAGCGCAGAGCATTACCGGGCGAGCCGCAGACCAGACCGAACGGCGGTCCGGTCTTCGCCACTTCCATTTCGTCGATCGTCACGCGCGCGCCATCGCGATCGATGAGGTGAAAGGTGTAGCCGCCATCGGCCGGAATTCTAATGAATCCGTCCCAGACCGTCGCGTAGTGGATGAGTCCTTGCGCGCTGGCGGTGAGATCGGCTGACTGGCCCGTGAATGCGGGCTGCAGACCGGAGAAGTCCGGCAGCGCGGTCCATGGGCCGGAAAAAATCTTCCAGCTCAGGCCTGGTGCGGTCGACGGCAGGGCTTTGATCGCGTCGTGGAATTGCGCGACGGCCACCACGCCCTGCGCGGCCCAATCCTGGTGGCCGGCCTTATCCGTCACATGCAGCAGCACGCGGAATCGTCCCGCGCCATTTTGTCCGTCAAGTTCAGTACCCAGCGCGTCGGGAAAACGATGCCGCACACGGCGTCCGTGAGCGGAGCTTCCATCGCCAAAGGACCATGTGTACTGCGCGTCTTGAGCGTCCTGCGCTGTGAACTTCACGTTCTTCCCCGGCGCGATCACCGTTGGATCGATCGTAAAACCCGCCGCCAGCGCCGGCGCCGCCGCATAGGTGGGCTGGACCGCGCCGCCTGAAACCGCCAACGGCATTTGCGCGTCGGTGGTCACGCGCACCTGGCCGTACTTCACGTTGGCAAAGGTCACGTCGCTTACATCGCCCGCGATCGTAGACGCGGCGAGCGGCGGCTGATCGAAAGCCCAAATGTTTTGGAACGTGAATCCGTGCAGGCTCGGCTTCTCTTGTTCCATCTGCGCCAGCGAATACCAGTTGTCGAGAATCAGATTCTGGAAGGTCACGCCGGAGTGGTCGCCGTTGGCCCCGTTTGCGCCCCAGGAGCCGAGCAAGCCAAACGTTTGCCCGCATGACCCGATGCCTGCGTGCAGAATGTCGGAGTCGCGCAGCGTGAAGTTATGCAGGTTGAAAATCTTCTGGGGCCAGCCGAGCCTGACCACATTGGAAATGCTGGTGGAGAATTCGCTGTTTTCAACGAGGATATTGTTGACGTCGGCGCCTGGTGCGGTGAGAGCAGCTTCGGTATAGCCGTCCCAATTGCCCAGCGCCGCCAGATCGTCGTCGGAGGCGCGGAAGAAGGAATGATTCACAATGCTGTCGCCGCCGCCCAGCCAGTCCATACCGTCCTGGTTCGCGTTGCCTTGGTCGCCAGCGATCACGCGCAGATCGTCGAAGCGAAATCCCGTCGAATTTGTCATCTGGATCGACCAGGTCCTGGAGCGGATGATGCAGGTGAGGCCGTCGATCTCGATGTTGTGAGCATGGTCGGCGACGATGCAATGCCAGTCGCGCTGGTGCAACCAGCCCGTGTCGCCGTTCGGGTCCTGAGGGCCGTCATAGACGATCGTTCCGCGGCCGAGGATCTTGACATTCGAGACCTGCCACAAGTTGAGGCTGCCGAAGACGTACGCGCCGGGCTCAAGGTAAATCGTTTCGCCGCTTTTTGGATTGAGGCTTTGGTGGTGCACGCCGGCGGAAACAATGGTGACGTTGGGGCCGCTCGGCGGCGACGGAGGCGGGGACCCGGCAAAGAGAAAAAGCATGCGCGCCTGGTTCAGGAAGTCGCCGGGCCGCGAGATGGAGAGCTTCTCCGGTCCCGAGATCCGAAAGCGAATCGTCTGCGGCTCTGCTTCCGGATGCGTCGGACGAATTCCAAGCCGCCATGGCTCGATGTCAACGCCACTATCCCAGAAATGCGGGTCGGCTGCGGTGATCGAGATATCGGCCGGTCCGGTCGTGTCGAAGCTGACAAATTCGTAGTTTGACGCGGCATGCGCAACGTCGACCCGCTGATTGTTCACCGTAATCGCGAAGAAGCTGTTCCGCATCTCACCGGGGACGGGCGCGGACTGCACCTGCGCGGCGGCGTAGACGGCGCTAATAAGCGCGACAGTGAGAACCAGAAACGAGCGGAGACCCGGCAAATGACGAAACCTTCTGAAGGTATTCAGGAAACCAGACCACTGTAGCACTCGGCCTCGAAACGAAGATTCTCAGGGGACGTAGGAGTGAGCCCGGGTGTATACTTCGAGGCGCGAAGTATATCCGGCTTCCGAGAATTCACGCCCCGAGGGCCCCAAAAATGTCGCTTTCCCGTCCCGTTTCCTTTTTTGCTGCTTCCGTCATTCTGCTGCTGGCTGCGCTCGATTTTTCGGCGCACGCCGCAACTGCGCAAACGAGGCCCACCGCCATCAACGCCTCCGTGACCATCGTGGAAAGCGCACAGGAGCCGAGTCCCGTCCTTCGCGCAACAGATGACCTACGCAGTGACTTTGCTAAGGTTTTTGGGCAGCAACCAAAACTCGTGACGAGTCTGGGCGACGCGGGCCCGGTCACGATCCTGATCGGGCAAAACCAAAACGTGCCTGCCGAAGCGGGCTGCACGGCGGCCAGCGGTACTGAAGCATTCGCATTCTCGCTTGCGGGTACTGGAGCCGGTTCGACCCACCAACGCGTCGTTTGCCTGACCGGCACGGACATGCGCGGCACCATCTTCGCCATCTATGAGTTTTCGCAGAGCGTTCTCGGCGTGGATCCGATGTACCTGTGGACCGACAAGCAGCCTGCAAAGCGCACGTCCATCACACTACCGGCGAACTTCGGCCGCACGTATCCCAGCCCGGTCTTCAGGTATCGCGGGTTCTTCATCAATGACGAAGACCTGCTGAGCGGATGGATTCCGGGAGGCGAGGAGCAGCACACGGGCATTTCGCTAAAGAGCTGGGAGATGGTGTATGAGACCATTCTGCGGCTCAAAGGGAACATGGTCGTGCCGGGCACGTGGATCTTCCCTGACGATGCGCAAGTGCATGCGGCCACGGAGCGCGGATTGATCATCAACCAACATCACGCGATCCCGCTCGGCGTAAACGTGGCGCGCTGGCCGGCCGATGTGCCCTACAACTACTCCACTCACCCTGAGATTCTGGATCGCGCGTGGACCAATGCCGTGGCGCTCTACAAACCGGACGAAGAGATTTTGTGGAGCGTGGGATTGCGCGGGCTTTCAGATTCGAGCTACGCATCGCTCGATGAAAGTGTGCGCAACAACGATCCACTGCTCGGCCAGCGAATCAGCGATGCCATCGCCGACCAGATGAAGATTGTGCGCGCCAAATACCCGAACGCGCAGTTCGTCACCGATCTTTGGCAAGAAGGCGCGCGGCTCATGCAGGAAGCCTACCTGAAGATTCCGCCTGAGGTCAGCCTGGTGTGGGCAGACACCGGCTACGGCGACATGCAGGATGGCGGCAAGGTCGGCGCAGGACAAGGGATGTATTTTCACGTGGCCATGATGAATGGCCAGGCGAATCAACTGTCGGAGATGGTCTCGGTCAAAATCATCCAGTCCGAGATTGGGCGCTACATCAAGGCCGGCGCAACTTCATATTTTCTGGTGAACACAAGCGACATTCGGCCTTATGTGATGACAACGCGCGCCGTGATGAATATGGCGTGGGCGGGAAATTTGACCGGCGTGCCCGCGGCCGCCGGAGGGGCGCAGACTGATGCCCCCGGCGACGAAGAAGATGCCTATTATCGCCTCTGGATCACGGATGAATTCGGTCCACGCTCCGTTGATGCGCTAACCAAGACGTACAAAGATTACTTTGCCGCGCCTTCGTTGCGGCCGCCGTTCGGGCCGCCGCGGCTGACATCGGCAGGCAACGCGCCCCCGCCCATGCCAACTTCACGCAGCAATGTTCCCCTCTTCGTGGGCGATAATCACTATCACTCGGAAGCACGCCGGTTGATTCTGGACACACTGAGCGAGCACCAGGTGATTGCGATTCCCAGCCAATCTCCGAAGTGGACTCAGCCGCGCGTGATGCCGCAATCGAATCCGGAGATGCGCGCCGCCCTGATTGATCGCGACATCAAAGATTGTGCCGACGCTCAGCCACGCTGGGATGCGGTTTGGAAGGACGCCGTCGCCGCGAAAAGCCGGATCGACCCGGCATCGAACAACTACTACCAGGAAGCAGTCCTGACCATGATCACCATCAACCGCGAGAGCAACCACATGCTGTTTGAGGTAGCGAGCGCGGTGAAAGACGCGAACGCCGGCAACATCGCGAAGGCTCAGAGCGAAACTGCCGAAGCGCTGCGCTCACTCGACGCAATCCAGGCCTCGATGCACGCCGCCGAGTACGGCAAGTGGAAAAACTGGTATCGCGGCGACTGGCTCACCGGCGTCTATCGCACACACGAGCTGGTTCAGGCTTATGCCGATCACCTGAAGGATCCGATGGCTAAGCTGCCCGCCCCGGCTTCGTGGAGCAGTTGGGAGGGATACTTTCACATCATGGAGTACGAAGACGACCGCTCAGTGGATGTTCATTAGGACACAAACCGAGTGCCTGCATGAACCATTCGTCATTCAGGGCCAGTTAACGCGACTGATGCGGATGGCGCAGTTCGCTCGTCAGCTCCTAGTCCTGTAAGCAGATCCCGGGGACCGCGTCCATTGGCATCGAAACTTACGCACTCG
>Ga0181535_10001405_pt1 | contig 31532 bp, 31 predicted proteins | sample PEATcosm2014_Bin_44_FD_119774 | JGI IMG/M metagenome (GOLD analysis project Ga0181535, IMG submission 119774) | Peatland microbial communities from MTU Mesocosm Facility, Houghton, MI, USA - PEATcosm2014_Bin17_30_metaG | ecosystem: Environmental > Terrestrial > Soil > Wetlands > Peat | place... | reverse complement strand
AGGCATGGCTTGCGCATGGCGCTGATCTCCCCCGTGCTCAGCCATCTCAATCTTGAAGGTTCGCCGACCCTCGTCGACAGGCTGAAACTTGTACACTTTATGTCAGACTTCCTGCAGGATGCCGAATCTTCGGGCGCGGCGCTATCGGTCGAGCCTCCTTCAACGAGAAGTCACTTAGAATAGAGACAGATATATCGCCATGATCACATTGAAAGAAATCGAGAAAGCGCGGGAGCGGCTAGCCGGAGTTGCGGCTCGCACCCCGTTAATCCGGTATTATGCAGCGCCGTCCAATGATTCGAAGCGCTCAGGCGAGCGCGAAATCTATCTGAAGGCCGAGAATTTCCAGCCCACCGGAAGCTTCAAATTGCGCGGCGCCTACAACAAGATTGCCTCGCTGACGGAAGCAGAGCGGGAGCGAGGCATAGTGACCCACTCCAGCGGCAATCATGCGCAGGGTGTCGCTTATGCCGCTCGTGCCATGGGTTTGCGTGCAGTAGTCGTCATGCCGCGCAATTCCAGCAAGATGAAGCAGGAGGCGGTTGCGGCCATGGGAGCCGAGGTTGTCATCGTGGGGCCGTCCAGCCGCGAACGCCGGCAAAAGTCGGAAGAACTCGCGGCACAGCATGGCTACGTCCAGGTTCCGCCATTCAACGACGAACTGGTGGTCGCCGGGCAAGGCACCATAGGTCTTGAAATTCTGGAGGACCTCGCCGATGTCGATCTCGTATTGGCACCCATCAGCGGTGGCGGCCTCTTGGCAGGTATCGCCTCAGCCATCAAACTGAGCGGATCGCGGGCAAAAGTGGTGGGCGTGGAGCCGGAGCTGGCAAATGACGCGCAACAGAGCTTCCGCACCGGCCACATTGTGGAGATTGAGGCTGAGCGCGCTTCCAGCACAATTGCCGACGGCCTGCGCGGTCAATCCGTGGGCGAGATCACCTTCGAGCTGATGCAAAAATACGTTGACGACGTCGTCACCGTGGGCGAAGACGACATTCGCCGCGCCATGCGGACACTCATTTGCCAAGCACACATCCTGGCTGAGCCCAGCGGTGCCGTGGCGTTTGCCGCCTGTCTGTTGCACGGCGATAAGCTGCCGCACGCCCGCAAAATCGTGGCCGTGGTGAGCGGAGGCAATACCGAACCGCAGTTGCTGGCCAGGATCATCTACCCCGAAGGAGAAGCAAAGGAAGAGTAGTGTTGGGGTGCCCACATTTGCCGCTGTTCGCAAATGTGGGAATGAACCATCGGGTGGCCCATTCAAGCCTCTTTTGCTTGAGTGGGGCAATTCTCGGGGCTAAGCTGAGTTCTGGTGGCCCACATTTGCCCGCAGTTGGCTAATGTGGGAGTGAAGCGGCGGGACCATTCTCGCTGGAGGCATTTTGAACGACTATTTACTTTCCGTCATGCTCGGCATCGTGGAAGGGTTGACCGAGTTCTTGCCCGTCAGCTCGACAGCGCACCTGCGAATCTGCGAGCGACTAATGCACATCTCTCTCGATGACCCGTACTGGAAGATGTACAGCATCGTCATCCAGTTGGGAGCTATTCTGGCTTTGCTGCTGCTCTTCCTGCCACGGATCGTCAATTTTTTCCGTACCTTCCCTGAAGGCGAGCGCGGCAAGAACACGTGGGTGACGCACCCGATCACGCTGACCATGGTCGCCTTCGTCTGCACCTCCATACCTTCGCTGCTGATGATCAAGCGCATCGGCCACAATCTGGAAAGCCTCAAGGTAATGGCCTTGGCGCTCATCATTGGCGGCATCATCATGTGGATCGTGGATAACATGAGCGAGCGGCATGAGCCCTCGACCACCAACCTGGAAGAGATGTCGCTTGGCCAGGCCATCTGGATTGGTCTGTGCCAGGTGTTTTCGGCGGTAATTCCCGGGACTTCGCGCTCCATGTCGACCATCGCCGCCGGGCAGATCGTCGGCATGAGCCGGGAGTCTGCCTTGGAATTTAGCTTCCTGCTCTCGATTCCGACCATGCTGGCAGCCACCGTCTATTCGCTGGTCAAGGCCTTGCACCCCAGCCTCGCCGCCGGCGACACGCTCACGCCTCTGGCAATGACCGGGCATCTTTGGATTGTGCTAGCCATCGGTTTCGTGGTTTCGTTTTTCGTAGCGCTGGTGGTGGTGGAGTGGTTTCTCGTCTGGGTGCGCGACCACGGCTTCGTTCCCTTTGCCGTCTACCGCATTATCGTCGGAAGCTGGGTCCTCTACCTCGCGCTCCACGGCTAAGCGGCTTAGTGAAAGATGTAACCACTCCCGCTCGCAGCAGCCACATTTGACCGCAGTTGGCTAATGTGGGTCGAAGGGTTATGGCGTCGGGTGCCCCATTCAAGCGAAGCTTGGGTGGGGCTTTTATGCGAGCGCGGGGAAGAATGGGAGTGGGGCAGTTTCCGCCACTACGTGACATACCTGCAATAACCTTCGAAGTGTCATTCTGAGGGAGCGCAGCGAGCGAAGAATCTGTGCATTTGATTTTGTGACGGACTGAGTGCCCCACGTCCCGCCCATCCTTTGGGCTGACGTGGGGTCGTTTCCTTAGATTTCAGAACTGAGTCGTACCCTAGGATGCTCGAACCCGTTATCCCGTTGGCGCCAGTGCGCGCTCGGCGGCCTGCTGAATGAACCGCTTCATCACGTTCGCCCACATCACCTTCTTGCGCATCGCACTCTCCCTGACTGTGCGTCCCTGCACCAGCATGCTCAGCAGCGTCTTCATCTTGAGCACGCGCAGCAACCGCTGATCGGCAGGCGAGACACCGTAGGATTCCAGGAAGCTCTCCTGCACCCCTGAGGTGATGGAGCGGTCGCAGAAGGGATATTTCTCCAGCGCTTCCACCGAGGCAAGGAACAGCGCCAGGTCTTGAAAGGAGCTGCCTCGCTTCGACATCTTGGCGAAATCGCAGAACCCGACTCCACCTTCGGTGATCACAACATTCAGCGGCGTGAAGTTATTCAATACCGACGAAGACGGCAGGGTTTTCCTCGCGCGTGCCAGAATCGTCCTGGTGCCGTCCATGATGTTCTTGATGGAAAGATCGTCCAGCCCTTCCTTTTTGCAATTGGCACAGAGTTTCTCCAGATCCGCGAGAAACCCAGCCGCGTCGAATGGCTCATGCATGTCTGCCGTCGCCCGGTGGAACTTGCGGAGCCACTCGCCGGTACGCTTGGCGGCGAATTGCAGTGTTCCACAGTCCGCATAACCTGGAAGCAAAGCCGCCTTCATGATGATCGATTGCAAGGGTATGCCGACGAGCTTTTCGCTGACGATTGCGCCCAGCTCGGCAAAGTCTCCCAAGGGTCGCGGTATGCCCGCGAGTTTTTTCGTTTCGACCAGGGCATGGACACTCTGAAGGTGTCTCAACTCCTGCGCCGCCAGATTCTTGACCCCTTGCACGCCGCACCGGTTGGCGCGAAACACCTTGATCGCCAGCCTTTCGCCGCCCTCGGCGAATTCCATGACGGCGTCATAAATGTAGTGGTCGCTCTTGGGGGTGTGCCCAACGATCCGCACACTGCGCATTTCACCACGTTGGGGGTACCAGGGTGCGCCATCCTGGCGCAAGATGCTGACAATCTGATCCATCGCATTATCGGACATTGACACTCCACGCAAATCGATCAAAAACCATCCAAATAAGACCCGTTAAACCACGTCTCACACCAGCTGATGTGCAGTTAGACTTCCAACAACGAAACCTCTCGGAATACGTAAGCAACTGAATACTTGAGACTTAGGTGATCAACTCACGTCGAACGGGGCATATGCCAAGGCGAAGTTGGCAGGGAAGTGCCTACCTTGGCTAACCAGCATCCGCTCATTGTCATTTAAGATGCTGATCATGAGTGACTAGTTTGTTAATACTTCGAGGCGTCTGGAAGGATTAAAGCACTTATATTTTGATACTTAATCCTGGAAGGCAGGGAGAGTGGCTATGCGGATGACAATCTGAAAGTTGGCAAATTAGTAAAATAGATACTTGCGCCATTTGGCGTCGGAACCGCCCATCATCCGCATGATATGACGGCTGGTATGCAGGTTGAAGGTGCGCGGTTCGCGCAACAGCTTCATCGAACACTCATGAAGTAAATGGTTTCCTTTCTTGTGATTACACGGATGACAGCAAGCAACAAGGTTTTCCCAGGTCGACTGGCCGCCGCGTGAACGCGGGACAATATGGTCGAGGGTCAGTTCGCTGGACGGCAGCAAGACACCGCAATACTGGCAGCTATTGCGATCGCGCAACAAGATGTTCTTGCGCGAAAGGGCGCGCGTCTGGTGGGGAATGCGCCGATACTCCAGCAACCGGATTACTGAGGGAACACGCACGGCAATCCGCGCCGAGTGCAACAGATGGCCATTGATCTCCTCGGTGATGGCCACCCCCTTGAGCACGAGCACGATCGCACGCCGCGCCGCACAGATGTTGATGGGTTCGTAGGAGGCGTTCAGTACCAGCACCGGCGCGTGCATTGGCGAATACGGAGCTTGGGTAAGAACAGCTTCGGCGAGTTCACGTCCCGATCTGTGATGTTCCGCTTTGCCCGGCATATCATTAGCAGGAACGCGCATTCATACGCACAGTTCCTTCACCCTCCCGAGAAGATGCGAACAACGAACTCTCATTCAAAGCACGCGCAACGGTGGCGACAAAAACGGCGCTTACGCCAGCGCCCAGGAGCATCCTGGCGCACTCGGAGACGGTTGCACCCGTAGTCATAACGTCATCGACCAGCAGCACCTCACGCCCCGCTACCTGCTCTTTGCCGGCCACAGTGAAAGCGCCGCGGATGTTTTCCCGCCGCTGGTCGCGCGTCATGCCAACCTGTGACTCGGTAGCACGGCGGCGTAGCAGAGCTGTTGTCAACAGTTCGAGCTTGACCGCAGAGCCGGCGCCCGTCTGGCGGCCCAGTTCTCTGATCGCCGACCGGGCAATCAGCTCTGACTGGTTGAATCCCCGCTCGCGGAACTTGCTGGCATGTAGCGGCACGGGAATGACGAGAATCGACTGCGATTCGAAACCAGCAATCAGGGGTTCGGCGGCTTGCGCCAGCATGCGGCCCAGCACGTCCGAAGCGGGGCGCACCTGGTGATACTTGAGAAGGTGAATCAGATCGCGCAACTCATCCGTGTAGGCGCCATAGCTGATTGCACACGAGAACAACGGGCGCTCGATGTAACAATTGGCGCATATCTCGACTGCCAGGAATTCGGAATCGGGAGCCAGCGGATCGCCGCAGTGATGGCAGCGCGGAACATCGAAGGGGAGGATCTTCGCCAGGCACTGGTCGCATACGGGAAGACGCGAAAGATTGGCAAGCGGAGCACGGCAGAAACGACAATCGGAGGGGAAAACGGCCGCGAACATACTTCCGAGCAAAGCACCGGCAAATTTGGCCACAGAAGACCGCCGGCTTAGCTGCTTAGCTTGGCTGGCCCGGGATCTGTCTCCACTACTGCTGAAGACACGCCTCCTTCCCCCAGAAAGACCAGGGATTCCAGAGGAGTTCGTTAGCCTGCTGGAATGAACACCAGTATACGTTCACTTGGACCCAAATCGCAATGAAACACCGCATCTCGAAATTATCAATGCAAGTTGTTACAGGATTGTGAACGCGCCCGAACCTTGGGCCAGTCCGGTATCGTAGAAGAAGTGCGGGATAGGCTAGTCGGCAAAGCACATGGCGGAAATATCCGGGTTCATAGCCCGTCGCGGACTCCGAAGATTGCCGTGCCCACGCGCACGCAGGTGGAGCCCTCTTCGATGGCAACTTCGAAATCGTGGGACATTCCCATGGAAAGCTCAGGCAGGGCCAGTTTGGTTTGTCTGGTTAACCGGTCGCGCAGCTCGCGCAACTGCCGAAAGTATGGCCGCGATCCTTCCGGCTCCTCCGAATACGGTGGAACCGTCATCAGTCCGCGGATCTCGATACGTCGCAGGAGCGGAGCGGCTTCGAGCAGGCGAACCAGTTCGGCAGAGCTGGGCTCGACTCCTGATTTTGCCGGTTCGCTGCCGATGTTGACCTCAATCAGCACGCGCAGCGTCTTGTCCAACTTGGCGGCGGCAGCGTCGAGCCGCTCCACCAAGCGCAGCGAATCAACCGAATCCACCGCTTGAAACAATTCAGCGGCCTTGACTGCCTTATTCGATTGCAAATGCCCTATGAGGTGAAACTCGGCGCGCTCGATGGCCTCCGCACTCAGTTCCGCATGCTTCGACTGGAACTCCTGTACGCGGTTCTCGCCAAACAACCGCTGACCAGCCTCGAAAGCCTCACGGATGCGATCGGCAGGCATGGTCTTGCAAACCGCCATCAGCGCAACTTCGGCGGGTTGACGCCCGGCGCGAAGCGCGGCGGCGGCCATGCGCTGTCGAATCTGAGCAATGTTAACGGCTATCGACATGCAAATTGATTGTAATCGCCGGCGTGCGTCCGCGAAATGAGCAGCCGCTAGACGGGCCGCTGAAGAACTCGTAGCAGTGTCATCGTGAGGTCGCGCCGGTTTTGCGCGATCTCACGATCTGCTTCATTTTCAGCACGCCAAACAGCAGATCCTTCGCTGCGCTCAGGATGACAACGCGAAGAACGGTTTTCAGTAGCCTATAAAGCCGATGATAACAAGAAACCAAACTGAATTATTCTATGAAGGGCTTGGCCGAATGATTCCCATCCGCAACATTGCCGGAGGAGCCAGTTTCGCTGTGCGCGTGCAGCCGCGCGCCAAGCGAAACGCGATTACGGGCATCCTGGGCGACGCACTGAAGCTGGCGCTGACTTCGCCGCCGGTCGAAGGACGCGCTAACGAGGCCTGCATCGAATTCCTGGCTAGGTTTTTGGGCGTATCACGTTCGTCGATTGCCATTGCCGCCGGTGAAACCAGCCGTAACAAGGTGATTCGCGTTTCGGGGCTGAGCGCGGAGGCGATAGGCGAGCGGCTGTTGGCTTTCGATCCGTCATTGCGGTGACGAGATCGAGGCCGCGCCAATGCCGATGGGTGATAATGCCGGCGCGGGGGCCTTTGGATGCCGGGCGGGTGCCGCTCGCCGGGGCGGCAGAGGGTGCAGGCAGTCCAGTACAATAGTCAAATGAATTTGCCTGCGATTCAGGCCGCGTTGTGTGAGCGTGGAATCGATGCGTGGCTCTTCTACGACCACCATCACCGCGATCCCATTGCTTACAGCGTACTCGGTCTTCCGCAGGATATGCACGTCACTCGCCGCTGGTATTACCTGATTCCCGCGCAGGGCGAACCGCTCAAGCTGAATCATCGCGTGGAACCACATCATTTGAGTTCGCTTCCCGGACGGCAACGGCATTACGGCGCCTGGCAGGAGATGTGGGAGCAATTGCGCGAGCTGCTGCGCCCTCACAAGAGGGTGGCCATGCAGTACTCGCCGAAGAACCAGATCATGTCTGTTTCGCTGGTGGACGGTGGAACGCTGGAACTGGTTCGCGGCTTTGGCATCGAGGTGGTCTCATCGGCCGACCTTGTTGCGCGATTCGAAGCCACGGTGTCTCCTGAGCAAATTGCAACTCATTTTGAAGCGCGCGACGCGATGGATCAGATCATGGAAGCTTGCTTCCAATGGGTTGGGCACCAAATCCGCAACGGAGGCACCGACGAGTTCGCAGTGCAGCAGTGGCTCGCCGAGGCCTTCCGCCGCGAGTGCCTCGTCACCGACGACTTGCCTGTCGTTGGGGTCAACGAAAACAGCGGAAATCCGCATTACTCGCCTACCGCTGACAGCTCGAAACCGATCCGAAAGGGAGATTTCCTGCTGATTGACATGTGGGCGAAGAAAGATAAGGCCCGCGCAGTTTACTATGACATTACGTGGACAGGCTTTGCCGCCGCGGCGCCTTCTGAGCGGCACTACGAAATCTTTGGGCTGGTGCGCGACGCTCGCGATGTGGGCATCCGCACGGTTCAGGAAGCTCTCGCCGCCAAGAAAAAAATTTGCGGGTGGGAAGTGGATGCGGCGGTCCGCGGGTTCATCGCCAAAGCCGGATTCGGCGCGTGCTTTGTCCACCGCACCGGGCACTCGATCGGCACGGAAGTGCACGCCAATGGCGCCAACATGGATAATCTGGAAACGCACGACGAGCGCGAGGTGATCGCCAATAGCCTGTTCTCGATTGAGCCGGGGATTTATTTGCCCGAGTTTGGCGTACGCAGCGAAATTGATATGCTGGTTCGGAACGGAGCCGCCGAAGTGACCGGACGGATACAGAAAGAGCTTGTACTGATCTAAATGGCAAACGCTAAAGAGACCAAAGCTAAAAGTTCCTCCACCCCAGCCCAACCGTTGACGGCGATCGCCTTCGCCGCGCCGATTGCGGGTTGGCTGATTCCGGGGGCAGGTCACATCCTTCAGAAGCGATGGATTCGCGGGCTGCTGCTGATGCTCGCCGTCGGCGTTCTCTTCTTTGCCGGGCTTGGCATGCAAGGCAAGGTATACGCGTTCAACACCGGAGACCTGCTCGACATCCTGGGATTCCTCGGCGACTTCGGCGCGGGCGCGCTCTACCTGGCGGCACGGACCATGGATTGGGGCCAGGCCATTGTCCCTCACGCAACCGCCGATTACGGAACGAAGTATATGATCGTCGCCGGGCTGCTGAACATCGTGAGCGCCGTCGACGCCTATCACATCGCGAGCGGGAAGAAACAATGACCCTCGAACTTTCTCACTTTAGCGCCGTCCTGGTGTTCGCACTCTGCGCGTCGATAGTCTTCGGAATTACGCAGCGCAATACCACCAGGGAAATGCTCCGCTATGGAGCTTACTGCTTCGTGCTTTTCGTCGGCGGAGTCATCGTGGCCGGCTGGGCAATGTGGATCATTAAGAGATAAGTCAGGCAGTTGCGCGCAAGCGGTCCAGCTCAAAGAACTGCCTTATCCTACCCGGAAACCGGGAGAGAATCGGCCACCCGCATGAATAGCTTGTTTATAATATCCATGTAAGCTCGTTGAAAAAAATCTGCATTGATCAGTTGGGCGAACGTGACTTGCGCTCTCCGCCCTTCTCAAGGAGCCGCCATGTCCGTTTCAGCCACGCCTGTTTCTCGTCCGAAAGACCGCGATGCCTTTGCCTCGACCCTTGGCGCATTCGCCGCCACGGTGGGCTCGGCGATCGGTCTGGGTAACATCTGGAAATTTCCTTACCTAACCGGATCGAACGGCGGAGCCGCTTTTGTCCTGACCTATCTCCTTTCGGTGGCCTTCGTCGGAATACCCATCATGGTCGTGGAGCACGTCATCGGAAGGAGGACGCGCCTCAATGCCGTTCAGGCTTACGGGTCGATAATCCCGCGCCAGAAGTTCTGGTCCGGCATCGGCTGGGCTGGGATCGTCGCAGCGTTTCTGATCATGGCTTTTTATACGGATGTCGCCGGATGGGTCTTTGCCTATGTCTTCAAATCCTTGGCTGCGTTCGTGTCGGGTTCGGCCCTCACTCCCGCTACCTTCGGTGCCCTGGCAAGCGGAACTTGGGAGCCTCTCTTCTGGCAGATTTTTGTCCTAGTGGTCACGACTGCCATCATCGCCGCAGGCGTTTCGCAGGGCATCGAGAGGGTCACGAAGACACTGATGCCCCTGCTCTTCATCCTTCTCGTAATCTGCGATATCCGGGCGCTCACCCTTCATGGAGCCTCAGCCGGCGTGGTCTACCTCTTCAAGCCCGATCTCTCAAAGCTCACGGGAGCCGTCCTCCTCTCGGCTCTCGGGCTGGCCTTCTTCAAGCTTTCCCTCGGCATGGGGACGATGACGACCTATGGGTCTTATCTTCCCGATCAGACGCGCATTGTTCCCAACGCGACACGGGTGGCGCTGGCGGACACCGCAGTCTCCCTCCTTGCAGGCCTGGCCATCTTTCCGGCCGTGTTCGCTTTTGGAGGCACGCCCGCCGGAGGTCCCGGGCTTCTCTTCAACACGATACCGCTTATCTTTAGCAAAATGCCCCTGGGCGGTTTGTTCACCGTGCTCTTTTTCATCCTGACGGCGATAGCGACAATTGGCGCGATGGTTAGCCTCATCGAGGTCCCTGTTGCATGGATCGTCGAGAAGGGCCATATGAAACGCCCTGTCGCCGCAGTCATCACCGGCAGCCTCATGTTCCTGCTGGGAATCTTGGCGACGCTTTCACAAAGCCCCGTGCTGGCCGATGTGAAGGTATTCGGGAAGAACTTCTTCGACCTCTTTGATTTTGTTTCATCGAATGTCCTGCTGCCGATCGGGGGCTTGGCCATCGCTGTTGTGGGCGGCTGGCTCCTATCCAAGAAGGCTTTCACGGATGAGATGAACAAGGGCTATGCGGCAGAGCCCTGGCATGGACGCATCATCTTGGCATTCATCAAGTACCTTTCCCCCGTTCTGATCTTGTTGATCCTCCTGAACAGCCTTGGCGTGATCAAGTTGACCTGACAGGCTGCTGAAAAACTCACATCAGTGTCATCCTGAGGTCGCGCCGGTTTCGCGCGAGCGAAGGATCTGCTTTATTTCGAGCACGCGCGAACAGCAGATCCTTCGCTTCGCTCAGGATGACACCCTCAGAAAACAGTTGTTCAGCGGCCTGCTGAAGAGTCATCCTCCGCGGGTCCAACTCCACGTTAGCCAAAAGCCGGCGCACGGGGCACCATGCTTGGAACGAAACTTCCTTTCTGCTTTTTTTACCCTTCCCAGACGAAGGCATCGAATACGCGATTGGTGGAGAAGCCCAGGCGGAGGTAGAGTTCGACGGCGCGATCGTTGGCTTGGGTGACGGTCAAAGTGAGCAGGGCAAAGTGGCGCTGCCGCAGGGCGTCGCGAGCGGCGGCGATCAGATGCTCGCCGATTCCCTGGCTGCGGTATTCGGGCAAGAGGCAGACCTGCGTGACGTGGCCGGTATCGTCCTTGACCCGCGAGCAGAGGATGAGCCCTATATTGGTGCGCGTGAGGCGGTGGACCGCTACGAACGAAGAAGCCTCGTCGAATACCCCGCATCCGGGGAAGCGGATGATGTTGTTCAGGAAGCGGAGAGACCCGGTCATGGTGCGGTACTGATCGTTGATGTCGGAATCGATGTGGCCGCGATAGGCGGAGGTGATGAGTCCGGCGGCGGGTTGATAGTCCTGGTCGCTCCAACGGCGGATTTCGATTCCGGCCGGCAGCGACCCCCTTGGGGTTGGCATCGGCTGCTCGAGAGGCATTTTCATAAACAGGCGCGGATAGCGCCGGAAGCCTTCCCGCAGAAAAGGAGCAGCGGCTTGTCCGGAACCGTGAATCAGCAGCTGCGCCTCGATGCGACGGATGCCCGGGGACTGCTGGAGGGTGGCGATGACGTGCTGAATCAATTGGCTCTCAACTTCGGCGGGGGGATTGGCGGTGTGGTTGCCGGACGAAGAAGCAAAGAGATCGCCGACGACACCTTTATTGCCCTCGTAGACAAAAAAGCAGTAGCCGAGCAGCCGTCCGCGTTCGATGGCGGCATAGCCAGGGAGAATCTTGGCGTCCAGATAGCGCAGGATCATCTCCGCCGAACTGCTGTAATCCCACGCCAGGGATTCCATCCAAAGCGCGGATTCCTCCTCCAGCAGCGGCCGAAGGTCGGCGGAAGCAAAATGCCGTAGATCCAGTATCTCCACCGGACACACACCCCAGTACAAAATCCGTCCGACGGTAGTGTAAGCCGTGAGCTGCTTCGCGGCAAACGATTACGCCGAATGGCTGCGGCTCCGGGCTCAAGCGATTTGGGCCAGCGGGTCGCTCCTTTGGCAAATCGAGACACAAACTCCCGAGAAACAATTGTTTGCCCTCGGAGTCTGAAGCCCGCATTCTCCTTGATGTTGAATGAGATGGCTAGGGCGATTCCCCAATAGGTGTACCCGGAAATATCAGGTGTCATGGCGAGCGAAGTCGAGCCACCCTTTGTTTCTACCGCCGAAAATAAAAGGTGGCTCCACTCCGCGCCTGAACAGCTTCTTGCTGATCAAATGTAATGTCGGGTATGCAGCGTGGCTGCTCCGGCCACAGGCGCTCGGCGCTGCGGTCATCACCATGATACCCTCTTGAGAATTTGGACAGCCCAACGTTGGAATTGATCTAAAGCCATCCAATAATTATCCGAAAGACACGCCTTATTTTGCCGGGCCTACGACGAAAATTTGCAGGTGCTGCGGACGGTAAAAGCCAATCGACTGTACCTCGCGGCCCGGCACCATTTCCTGCAACTGGCGCTCCCAGCCCTCCCCGGCCAGCACGATGTGCTCGGTCGGCGGAAGCTGCCGTCGCTCATAGACAGCGATGGGCTGGTTGCGGTAGAAGGCAAGTCCGTACTCGACCTCGCGTTTGGCATGAAACAGCGCGACCGATTCATCGGGTTCCACGCCCAGCGCGTGCAGGAAGTTTGCCACCGGACGTTCGGATTGCGCGGCATTGATCGACGGCGCGGCTACCCTGATGAGAAAAAACAGGGCAATCACAACCGGCAACAGCGTGATCGGGCGCAGCACGGCAAGCCCTCTGATGAACAAAGCGCATACGATCGCCAGGAACACGACTGCACCCGCGACCGAAGCTATCATGAGCACCCGCGCTCCAGGCATGGTCTTCTGCATGAGATTGGGAACCAGCAGGGCCCCGGTAACAACCGCAGCGCAGAGTATGGCATGCAGACCTATGACCCAGAATCTGGCCGCTTCAGCTTTGTCCACTCTCTCATGGATGTAAACCGCTGCGAGCAGCGCGAACGCCGGTATGGAGGGCAGAATGTAGGCTGGAAGCTTCGATCGCGAAAGCGAAAAGAAGAGAATTGGGACAGCGGCCCAGAGCAGCAGAAACACCCCAAGCGCGTGGTAAGCAGAATTATTGCCCACCCGCTCACGCCACCGCCGGATGGTGCTGACAAACCCCGCGACGGAAAACACGCTCCATGGAACCGTTGCCGCCAACGTCAGCGGAAGGTAGTACCAGAAAGGCTGCGGGTGCCGATACATATTGGTGGCGAAGCGGTCCAGATTTTGCTCGAGGATGAAGAAGCGAAAGAATTGTGGGTTGCGGAGTTGCACCTCAACGTACCACGGCAAAGCCACCACGAGGAACAACAGCACTCCGGGAATCCACAGTGTCCTGACGATCTGGCGAGGTTCGCGCACCAACAGGCAGAAAGCGGTGATGATAAGCGCGGCCAGAAATGGCGCTACTGGCCCTTTGGCCAGCATCCCCAGGGCGATCAGGAATTGAAAGGCGAGTAAAAACCGGCGACGGCCAGATTCGTACCACACGTACCAGCAGAGCATTGCAACCACGAAAGGAGCGGCGAGCGGCATATCGGTCGAAGCGCCGCGCGCCATGGCAAGCACGAGCGCGCAGGAGGCCGTCATGAGAGCGGCGTCGAGCTGCATGCCTCGGCGCATACGCAAGCTGAACAGGTAAACGCCCATCACCATGAGCGTGGCGAACATGGCCGAAGGCAGGCGAGCAGCCCAATCGCTCACTCCAAAAATCTTGTAGGCGGCCATGGCCAGCCAGTAGTAGAGGATCGGCTTCTCCAGCCACACCTCACCGTAAAGAACCGGAGTCACCCAGTCGTGACGGGCAAGCATTTCGCGCGCGATCTGTGCATAGCGGGGCTCGTCCGCGCCGGTCAGCCCGAAAGCTCCCAACCCGTATGCGAACAAAAAGAGGCAGAATGCCAAAACTACGATTATCTCGAGCGCGCGGCTTCGATAGACCATTGCGGGCAGTGTACCAAAGCCGCTCGCCATGGCCTACTCCATCCAGGTTGGAATAAAGAAAAAGAAGTGCGGGTTACGCCGGCTTCGAAAGCTTTCGCGAGAATTGCCTAGCGCTTTTTCTTTTCAATTCGAGTCAGCAATTCCTCGATGCGGGTAGCGTACTTCTGAGAGCTGATGTGAAACGACAGCTCGGGTGGTTGGCGTAGACTCAGATTTTCCGCCAATTCATGACGGATGAAGCTGGTGGCCGAGAGCAGACCTTGCATAGTTTGTTGGACTTCTTCTTCCGACCCCGCGACGGCAACATAGACGCGGAGCGCTTTGCCACCCTCGTTCATGACGACCTCGTTGACAGTGAGCAAACCTATTCGAGGATCGCCAAGTTCTCCGCCGAGAATCGTGATCAGTTCTTCCTTGAAGGCCTCGATGCGACGCTGCTTATGATGCTTTTGCCCGCGACTTTCCACCTCAACTCCATTCCAGCGGCATAGATTATGGCCGGAAAACTACTTAATTTAACATGTTTTTCGAGCGATCGGAGCGGCTCCGCCAACGGCATGCCCGATCGGTCGCAGACAAAGGCGAATTGCTCGAATCTGCTCGGAGAATAGTTTTTCACCAGCCTGCTAGCAAACGAAATCGACAAAGGAGTCGACGACTTCGGCCCCGCAGTTGTTGGCAATGCGGGTCGCGGCCGATTCGACGTGTTTCATCAGACCTTCCAGGTAGTCGCGTGACTCCGACACGCTAACAATTGCAATCGTGGCCCGCTGCCACAGATCCGTTACTTCGACTTCGGCCACGGCGATGTTGAAGCTCGCGCGCAAACGGTCTTTCAAGCTGCGCGTGACCTGGCGCTTGTCTTTCAGCGAGTGAGCAGCTTCCATGCGAAGCTCAAGCGTGAGATGGGCAATATGCATAGGCCGAGGAACGCGCCCGTGTGGAAAGGGCCCCGCTTTCGCGGAGCCCGGCTTTCATTTTCAACCATCGGCAACGGCTAGACTGGCTCTACGCCATCATCTCCGCCGCAATGCGCTCGGTGAGGTAGGCCTCGATAACGTCGCCGATCTTGACGTCATTGTAATTGGCGATCGAGATACCGCACTCCAATCCATTGCGCACCTCGGAGACATCTTCCTTGACGCGGCGCAGCGAAGCGATCTTTCCCTTGAAGACCACAACGTTGTCGCGAAGCAAACGTATTTCGGAATCGCGCTTGATGGTGCCGTCGGCAATGAAACAGCCGGCGACGGTACCGACCTTCGGAATGCGGAAGGTATCGCGAACCTCCGCGCGTCCCAAATAGGTTTCCTTGATTGTCGGCTCGAGCAGGCCGACCATGGCTTTCTTCATCTCGTCCTGCAATTCGTAGATGATCGAATGCAGGCGAATGTCGACCTTCTCCTGGGCTGCCATCTCCTGTGCTTTGCGCTCGGGCCGCACGTTAAAGCCGATGATGATGGCATTCGAGGCGGAGGCCAGCAGCACGTCGGTTTCAGTAATGGCACCGACGGAGGCGTGCAGCACCCTAATCTTGACCTGATCGTTCGAGAGTTTGGCGAGCAAGTCGGAGAGAACTTCCACCGAACCTTGCACGTCGCCCTTGAGAATGATGGGGAGTTCTTTGACTCCGGCGGTCTTGATCTGTTCGGCCAGTCCTTCGAGAGAGACTCGCGTGCTCTTGGCCAGGGAGGCTTCGCGGGCTTTCTGCTCGCGGTACTCGGCGATTTCACGGGCCTTTTCACGATCGGCCACGACCACGAACTGGTCGCCAGCCTGGGGCAAACCTTCCAGCCCAAGAATCTCCACCGGGGTCGCCGGTGGCGCGGTTTCGAGGGTGCGTCCACGATCGTCGAGCATGGCGCGCACTTTACCGAATACATTACCGACTACGAAGTGATCGCCGGCATGCAGCGTACCGTTCTGAACCAGCACGGTGGCAACCGGGCCGCGCCCGCGATCGAGTTTCGCCTCAAGCACGCTGCCGGTAGCGGAACGCTCGGGAACAGCTTTGAGGTCCTGCATATCCGCGACCAGGCAAACCATCTCCATCAGCAGGTTGAGGTTAGTCTTCTGCTTGGCCGAGACGTCGACGAAAACGGTCGAGCCGCCCCAGTCTTCAGGCAATAGCCCACGGTCCGCCAACTGCTTCTTCACCCGGTCGGGCAGTGCGCCAGGCTTATCGATCTTGTTTACGGCCACGATAATCGGAACTTTCGCGGCGTTTGCGTGATCGATAGCTTCCAGTGTCTGTGGCATCACGCCATCGTCGGCGGCAACCACCAGAACGACAATGTCGGTAACTTTCGATCCACGGGCACGCATGCGGGTAAATGCTTCGTGACCTGGCGTATCGAGAAAAACGATCTCCCGGCCATAAGCAGGTGAGTTCGTGTCCGTGATCTGCACCTTATAAGCGCCAATGTGCTGCGTAATTCCGCCAGCCTCGCCCTCGGCCACGTTGGTCGAGCGAATGGCGTCGAGAAGGCTGGTCTTGCCGTGATCGACATGGCCCATGATGGTCACCACCGGTGGACGCGTGACCTGGGCGAAGACCGACTCATCGTTGGCGGCAAGGGCTTGATTTTCCATGTCCTGCTGCACCTGCGCCTCGAAGCTGATGAGGTTGGTGCTGGCGCCGAACTGACGCGCCATTTCGTTGGCCAGTTCCGCATCGAGCGTCTGGTTAATGGTGGCGAAGACGCCACGCGCGAGCAGACGGGCAATCATGTCCTTGGCGCGAATGCCAAGCCTCTCGGCGAGGTCCTTGACGCTGATGCCTTCGGTGATGGTAATTTCGCGGGTAATCGGCAGAGGCTCGGTGGAAAGAGAGAGCCGCGGCGGCGGCACAAACCCCTTCATCGGACCTTCCTGCTTGCCGCGCGGAACGTAGCGCTGTCCCGGACGGCGGGACGGAGAGCCGGGACGTCCGGGGGGACGCCCTGTGGGCGGCGGGGCACCGGTAGCGGCACCCATCGGGCGGGCACCCATTGGACGCCCAGCCTGACCAGGCGTGGTACGGGTCGGATGCATGGGGCGGCGCTCACCTGGACGCGGGGCCGGACGTGTGCCTGGCGGTGCTCCCGCTGCCGGTACTGCTCCTCCCGGCTGTGGGCGGGGGCGCTGGAACAGCGGCTGTCCGCGAACAGGCAGGCCCGTGGGGCGGGCTGCCGGCGGAGTAGCCGGACGCAAAGGCTGCGCGGGGGCGTGATAAACCGGACGCGGACCGGTCTGGGGCACGATCATGCGGCGTCCCACCACACCCTGCTGACCAAGCTGTCCCGATCGGGCGGCATGGACTCCGCCAGCGGCGGGCGCATGCGGTGACGCAGGTCCGGCTGCATGGCGAGTTTGAGTCCTGTCGGCCGCTGCCGGACGGCTCGTCTGCGGTGAACGAGCTGAACCAGCCTGCTTTGTCGACGTAGCCGCGTGCGCCGGGGAAGCTGGTTGAGCGTTATCCGCCGGTTGTTCCACCAGGGTCGCGGCCTCGATAGGCTCTGTCGGTACCGGCTCCTCGGCCGATACCCCCTCAGGCTCAGCTTCAAAAGGCGGGGCAGTAAGTGGCACGGATGCCACGGACGGCGGCGCCGGCGGTGCTTCGAGTTCAACAACGGCAGTATCGATTTTTTCCTCCCTGGGTTGTTCAGGGGCACTGATTGGAGGGGTCGGAGCTTTCGGCGGCTCGACTTTGGATGGTGGCGGAGCAAAAACCGGGCGCGCAGCTGTCGATGGTGTAATGAAACGCGGTTTGGGCGTCGTCGGCTCAACTGCTGGTGGAGCAGGCCGGGCAGACTCGACTGCGGGCGGTTCAACGGGGCGCGGAGCCGCCTTGGTAACGACTGCTCGCGGTGGAATTGCCGGGGGTTTTCCCAATTCCGGCGGACGCATGGGAGAAGCTGGAGAACGTAAGGCAGCGTGCGGATGCTCTTTTTGCTCGATGATCGCTTTCAGCGCATCACCAGGCTTGGAGATTTTTGACAGGTCGATCTTGGGACGGAGTTCATCCGGACTGGCACGGTGACGCACCTCACGGCCTGAGCCCTGCTGCTCCAAAACATACCTGCGTACGCGCGCAGCTTCGTCTTCCTCGATAGAGCTGGAGTGAGTTTTCTTTTCGGTCACTCCTACTTTCAGCAAGACTTCGAGGATCTCCCTGCTCTTGACTTCCAGCTCCCGAGCCAAATCGTTGATTCGAATCTTCATCCGCCTGTGTATTACCTCCGTAGAACCCGCTGTTAAGCCTTCATCGCTACCTCACGGTTCCGATTTCGTAACGTCCAGAAGCCAAAGTCGCAGCCATTGCAAGGAACGCCATCCGCACCGCACATCCACCGTGTGTTCACTACTTCTCGGGCGCCGTATGATCTTCGCCCGGATGCGTTTCGTCGGTGTTAACTTCCGCCTCGCCTGTCAGGGGAGCGTTTTCCCCACCACTGATGATACTCGCTTCCAGATTCTGCTTGCTCTCGACCGTCTCATCGCTACTGCCGGGAACCTGATCCGAGACGCCTTCCGATGCCTCTGAAGGACCGGGATCGACGCCTTGATCCAGTGAAACTGGCTCCGTCTGGTCCTCGCTCACGCCGGCTTCGGAATCAAGCGAAGCGGTTTCCACATCCGCAGGTTCGATAGCCTGGGCACCTTCAAGACCGGAAAAGTAATTATTGATTGTATAGAAGATTTTTTCCATGGTCTTGGGGCCGATGCCGGGAATTGCTTCCAACTGCTCAGGATGCATATCCGCCAACTCTTCGATGGTATTCACGCCTGCACTTTGCAGCTTCTCCAGCAACCCCGCCCCAAGTTCTTCCGCCAAGCTGTCCAGCGGAGTGCTTGGAGTGCCTACCAGCGCGCTCATTTGCTGCTCTACTTCCTGACGCTTCTCTTCTTCGCTCTTGATATCGATCTTCCATCCGAGCAACTTCGCGGCCAGACGGACATTCTGCCCCTTCTTGCCGATGGCCAGCGAAAGCTGGCTGTCGTCGACGATGACCTCGAGGTGTTTGCTCTGGCTGTCGACTACGCTCACCCGGCTTACTTTGGCGGGCTGCAAAGCCTTTTCTGCGAACGTCACCGGATCTTCGTGGTACTCGATGATATCGATCTTTTCTCCGCGCAGTTCGCGGATGATCGACTGTACGCGCATTCCCTTCATGCCGACACAAGCACCGACGGCATCGACGTCCTTGTCCTTGGACATCACCGCGATCTTGGTGCGCTCGCCGGCCTCACGCGCAATTGCCCGGATCACGACGGTCCCGTCGTAAATCTCGGGAACCTCGGTTTGAAACAGATGACTGACGAGTTCGGGAGCGGCACGCGAAACCACGACCTGCGGCCCCTTGGAAGCCTTCTCAACCCGCACGATGACAACCCGCACCCGTTCGCCCGGCGCAAACGACTCCAGCCGTGATTGCTCTTTCTTGGACATGCGCGCTTCGGCTTTGCCGACATCGAAAATCAAATCCTGCCCTTCGATCCGCTTGACGGTGGCATTAACGATTTCGGCGACGCGGCCGATGTACTCGTTGTAAACCGTGTCGCGCTCGGCCTCGCGCACTTTCTGGAAGATTACCTGCTTCGCCAATTGCGCGGCGATGCGTCCGAGCACGTCCGTCGGTTTCTCGATCAGCAACTCGCCACCGGCTTCAGCTTCAGCATTGAACTTGCGTGCGTCGTCGAGAGCGATTTGGCCATTCGGATCGAGAACTTCATCGGGAGTGCCGACAACCTGCTTCACCGCATAGGCGCGTATATGGCCGCTTTCACGGTCCAACACGGCTCTCAGGTTCTCCTGAGTCTTGTAATACTTGCGGGTGGCGACAACGATGGCGTCCTCCACGGCCGAGACGACGATCTGCGGGTCGATCCCCTTCTCCCGACTTAAGGCGTCGATGACGTTATACAGTTCACTAGGCATAGGAATCACCTTCCACAAACAACGAAATCGTCACGGAACAGCCCCGCCGTCGGTGGTCTAGAACTCAGGAACCAGTTGCGCCTTTTCGACGTTGGAATAGGCAACCTTAAGGATGCCTGAACCTTGCTGCTGCACCTTCTTCTTGCTGGTTACCGTACCCAGATCCACCGTTAACTGGCCGCCGTCAAACTGAACCAGCCGCCCTTGAAAGTGGCGGTTCCCATCGATCGGTTCGTGCGTGCTGAATTTCACGAGACTCCCCTGAAAACGCTCGAAGTCCGCGGGTTTCAGCAGCTTCCGGTCAAGACCCGGAGAAGAAACCTCAAGCACGTAAGATCCGCCAGGTACGGCATCCTCGACATCGAGAATCGTCCCGATTTCGCGGCTGTAATGGGCACAATCTTCGTGTGTAACACCTTGCGGTTTGTCAATGAAAACGCGCAAATGACGCGTTTTGCCGCTGCCCCGCAGTTCCAGTTCTACCAGTTCCAGGCCGCTCGAGGAGGCGACGCGTTCCGCGATTTCCTTGACGCGATCAAGTGTGAAAGCCATCGTTCCAACCGACTCGTACCGGGTATAAGCCCGGCTGACAAGCAAGCCGGCGGCCAGTCCGCCAGCCAGCCGAGGAGTTGTTCCGGTACGTCTTCCTCCAGCCAGCTAGGTGCGTTTTCCCATACTCAAGCGAACGTTCCCTGACAGGCTGAATCTTTACCTGCGTTCGACAATCTCCATGTAGGGGAGACAAACAAAAGGTGGGCTTTCGCCCACCGCACGAATCACCAGCCTAAGCTGGCGCAGCTCAATGGCTAGTATACGCCGCCAATATGGCAAAAACAACCGAACTGCTGATCCTAAGCGATCACTTACAATTAGATGCAGCGAGAAAGCTCAGGTTTCCGGCAGCTCGCTATTACGATGCTCGCCTCTCCTCGCGGATGCGTCTCATGGCTGATGGACCGCAATCGCGATCTGCTTCGAATAGCCTTGGCAGCCGTTTTGGCCTGCGGAAGCAGCTTTGCGCAGCAAACGCAGCCGACACCCGTACCTGAGATCCAGAGCTCCCAGACGGGCAAGCCAGAGCGGAAACCATCGCAGCCGCAGCAGGAAAAATCGGGAGGACGGGAAGATCAGACCGAGCCGCGTTTTTTCAAAATGATCCCCCTGGCAAACGTCGCCACACCAGAGGAGAAGCCCCTCAGCCCAAAAGAAAAATTCGGCCTATTCTTTCGCGATGCTCGCACGCCCTTCATGCTGGGTTCACCGTTGCTGGCCACAGGCTTCTCGGAAGCCCTGCTTGACAACTCTGGATTCGGATGGGGACCGGTGGGATTTGGCAAACACTTTGGCGCGGCTACCGCCAACGAAGTTAGCAACCATCTGCTTGGGACATGGGCCTTCCCGAGCCTGTTGCACCAGGATCCCCGCTACTATCCCAAGACTTCGGGTGGCATAGGCGGTCGGATAGCGTATTCAGTGTCGCGCGTCGCCATTACCCGGGCTGACAATGGCGACCGGCAAATCAATTACTCACGGTTGGCGGCGGCCCTGACGTCGTCGGCGATATCCAACAGCTACTATCCAGAGGGGCACAGAGGAATCAGCCACACCGCCACCACCGCGCTGACCAGCCTTGGAATAACGGCGGGCTTCAACGTGATGCGAGAGTTTCTTCCCGATATTAGGCGTCTGACGACAACCCGGCATGGAAAAGCGGCTACCGGCAGGCCTTTGGGAAGCGAACGGCAACGATAAAGTTTGCCCCGGAATAATCAAGATGGTGAGACGGAATTATTGGAAGGTATATGCTAAAAAGAGTCGGGTGAACAGCCCGTCGGCTATATTGATATTCAGGGCATACCGACTCCGAAATTGCTCTGCATGATGGAGCGAGCCGCGAACCGGTCATTGAAACCTGGAAAACTTTAGTAGGCAAGGAACACTCGTGATCGTGCGCCATACTGTTTTGTTCAAGTTAGCACCAACCGCGATGGTTGCGTTGTGTATCGTTACGGGCGCGTGGGCACAAACCGCGACGCCTCCCGAAGCAACTCCACCCTCTGCTTCCTCTGCCCAAAGCGGCGAAAACAAGCCAAAGCAACTCTCGGACCGGGAAAGAGCAGCGGAAGAATTGAAGCAACAGGAGAAGCAACGAATTCTGGGAGTGATACCGAATTTCAATACCACCAATGTTCAGAACGCAGCGCCGCTCAGTCCCGGTCAGAAGTTCCAATTGATGTTCAAGAGCGCTGCCGATCCGTTCCAGTTCGTTGCTTCCGGGCTGTCTGCCGGCTTGAATCAGGCCGAAGATAATTTTGCGGGCTACGGTCAGGGTGCGCAGGGATACGCCAAGCGGTTTGGCGCGGCCTACGCCGATCAGTTCGACGGGTTGCTGTGGGGAAATGCGATTCTGCCCATTTTGTTGCATGAGGATCCGAGGTATTTCCGCAAGGGTAGCGGCAGTTTTAAGAAACGTTTCTTTTATGCCATTTCCACCACGGTGATCACCAAGAACGACAACGGTACGCGGGGGCCAAACTATGCCAATGTGCTCGGGAACTTCGTCTCCGGAGGGATTTCCAACGCTTATTACCCCGCGAGTGATCGCGGCCTTGGATTGACGGTTCAGAATGCCCTTACAGTTACCGCTGAAGGCGCGATTGGCGCCATTTTCGTTGAGTTCTGGCCTGACATCAGCCGCCATCTGTTTCACCGGCACCAGGCGCAAACCGGCGTTACGGAGCCTGCTTCAGAATAGAGACTCAGACGTTTGCCTAGTAGTAGCTTCCGAACCTACAATCAATGTTTAACGCTCCATCCCAATCAGGAATACCGCAATGATACAGTTCCCTGTCCCTGAGGCGCTGACCTTCGACGATGTGTTGCTGCTGCCGGCCAAGTCTGATGTGGTGCCGGCAACAGTGGACACGCGAACCCACCTAACCCAGAAGATTGCGCTGAATATTCCCGTCATCAGCGCGGCGATGGATACCGTGACCGAGTCGCGCATGGCAATCGCCTTGGCGCAACAGGGAGGTCTCGGCATCATTCACCGCAACCTCACCATCGAGCAGCAGGCGGGCGAAGTAGACAAGGTAAAGCGCTCCGAGAGCGGCATGATCGTCGATCCGATCACGATGTCGCCCGACGAAAAAATCTCCGATGCGCTGGAAGTGATGCGCCGCTATCGAATTTCCGGCGTGCCGATTACGAAGGATCGCAAGCTGGTTGGAATTCTCACCAATCGTGATCTGCGTTTTGAAAGCCGCACCGAGATTCCAATCCACGAAGTGATGCCAAAGGATAATCTCATCACGGTCCCCGTCGGCACAACATTGCTGGAGGCCGAAAGGATACTGCATCGGCACCGGGTCGAGAAGTTGCTGGTCGTGGACGACAAATACGAACTCAAGGGCCTGATCACGGTCAAAGATATCCAGAAGAAGTTGAAGTATCCGGGCGCGGCCAAGGACCCACAAGGACGATTGCGGGTTGGCGCCGCGATCGGGGCCACCGGAGACTTTCTGGAGCGTGCGCAGGAGTTGATTCGGAACAAGGTTGACTTGATAGCCATTGACAGTGCTCATGGCCACTCGACGCGCGTGCTGGAAGCCGTGCGTTGCGTGAAGGCCAGATTTCCTGATGTCGACCTGATTGCGGGCAACGTTGGCACCTACGAGGGAACGGCCGAATTAATCTCCGCTGGCGCCGACGCGGTCAAGATCGGAATCGGCCCGGGCTCAATTTGCACGACGCGTGTCGTGACCGGGGCCGGCGTGCCACAAATTACGGCGATTGCCGAAGCCGCCCGTGCCGCGCGCGACACCAACGTTCCGATCATCGCCGACGGAGGTATCAAATATTCCGGCGACGTCACGAAGGCTCTGGCCGCCGGGGCGGATCTGGTGATGATTGGTTCTCTGCTGGCCGGAACCGAGGAGAGTCCGGGCGAAACCATCCTCTACCAGGGTCGCACGTTCAAGGCATACCGTGGTATGGGCTCGCTTGCGGCGATGGCCGCCGGTTCCAGCGAACGCTATTTTCAAAGCTTGGATAGCGGCGGCGAGGGCGGCAATTTCACCACCCGGCTCGAGGGTGAAAACGATGGCAACAGGCTGGCGAAGCTGGTTCCGGAGGGAATCGAAGGCCGCGTGCCCTATCGCGGTACGGTTGCGATGATGATTCTGCAACTGGTAGGCGGTCTACGCAGCGGAATGGGCTACGTTGGCTGCGCGGATATCAAGGAACTTCAGCAGAAGGCACGGTTCATTCGAATCAGCAATGCCGGATTGCGCGAGAGCCACGTGCACGATGTCACGATTACGCGGGAGGCTCCGAACTACCGGGTCGAGTAACGAGGGACCGATTGCCAAGATTAACAATCCGTGGTGTTCTGACGTTCTGGTTACCGGCCATGATCATGCTCGCGATCATCGCCGTCGAATCCACGGATCACTTTTCGAACGCCCATACGCGGGAGATGCTGCGCTCTTTGCTCGCCTGGTTCTCCATCCACCCGAGCTTGCGAGCAATCAACAAGGCGAATTTGGCCCTGCGCAAGTGCGGCCACGTTGTCGGATACGGACTGCTGAGCTTCCTTTTCTTTCGAGCCTGCCGCGGCACCTTTCGCGCACTTGCGGGATACTACGATTGGCGTACTTCCCGGGTGACGAGATTGCCGCGTCCGCACGCCTTTCACTTCCTCTGGCGATTGCCTTGGGCGTTGCTGGCCATGGCGATAACGGGATTGACGGCCACGGCAGACGAGTTGCACCAGATGACGATTCCATCACGCACCGGCACCTGGTGGGATGTGCTGCTCGATAGTTGCGCCGGCTTGCTGGCGCAGATTCTAATCTTCTGCTTCGCGGCGCGAAACTCCCGGCGCGCCGAGCGCACGCAACTTGCCGGCGATGATGCACGAGTGCACGTGCATAGGTAAGCGAACAAACATAGAAAAGGCGTACCAGCTAATGCCGGTACGCCCATAAACCTATTTGGTCAGCCGCCCGCGGGGCGAGCAGCAATCCTTACAATCAACGCGTCGGGTTGAGGAGTATCGTGGCGGCCTAGCCTTACTCCTTCTCCTTTTCCTTCGGCTCGCCGCCGGCTTCTGCCGGTGGCTGCTGTTCGGCGCGCGCCTCTTCCATGGCCTTGCGGGTCTCCTCCGTGCGCTTGGCACGCGCTTCGGCACGCTTCTCACGCTTGGCATCAATGGTTTTTTCGCTGCCGAGCAGTTCGATGAAAGCCTTCTGCCCGCCATCGCCTTTGCGCAAGCCGGTGAGCACGATGCGAGTGTACCCGCCTTCGCGATCGCCGAAGCGGGGCGAAATCGTATCAAAGAGCTTGTCGACGGCAGAGCGGGTCATGAGATACGCGGCAGCAAGGCGCCGCGCGGCTACATCGCCACGCTTGCCGAGCGTGATCATCTTTTCAACATGAGAGCGCATGGCCTTAGCCTTGGTGACAGTGGTCTCGATGCGCTCTTCCACAATGAGCGAGGTCACCAGGTTGCGCAAAAGCGCGCGCCGATGTTCAGTGTTCCGGCCTAGTTTCCATCCTGCTACACGATGACGCATATCGCTAATCCTTATGACTATCGGGGTCCCCGGGCGATTTGGCTTGCCCAGGCGCCAAGCTCTTTCAGGAGCCGGCTATTGCTATCGCCGGAAGATCCAGCTCTCCGGCAAGCCATACTCGCCGGGAGTGTCTCTCTACTGGCCGGCGGCCACACCATTCAGAACGACGAATTACTTTCGCCCGCGCCCAACGGCGAGGAGGCGTTGCCGACCGTACTTGCCTGCGTAGGAACGGCATTGCCGTGTTCGTCGATCTTCATGCCAAGACTCAACCCCATCGAGGAGAGGATTTCCTTGATTTCGTTGAGCGACTTACGGCCGAAGTTTTTCGTCTTCAGCATTTCGGCTTCGCTCTTCTGGACCAGTTCGCCGATGGTCTGAATATTGGCATTTTTGAGGCAGTTATAACTGCGAACCGAGAGTTCAAGTTCTTCGACCGAACGATTCAGGTTCTCGTTGCGGATCTCCGGCTTACGCTCCTCGGAGCTGAGGGTGGCCTCAACCTCCTCTTCGAAGTTGATGAAGATGTTCATGTGATCCTTCAGCAACTTCGCCGCCAGTCCCAGCGCATCCTGCGGATTGACCGAGCCATTTGTCCAGATTTCGATCGACAGCTTGTCATAATCCGTGATCTGCCCCAAGCGAGCGGCTTCGACCGAGTAGTTGACCTTGCGAACCGGCGAGTGCACGGAGTCGATTGGTATGAATCCCAGTCCGAGATCCTCGTCAAAATTCTTGTCGGCTGAAACGTATCCGCGGCCCTTTTTGAGGCGCATCTCCATATCGAGTTTGCCGCCTTCGCTCACGGTTGCGACGTAAACTTCCTTGTCGAGGACCTCCACATCGGCATCGGCCTCGATCATGCCGGAAGTGACGACTCCTGGCTGGTCGGCCCGCAGGTAAATTGCCTTCGGAGCGTCCCCGTTCAGCTTGAACGGAATCTGTTTCAAATTAAGGATGATGTCAGTGGCATCTTCCACAACGCCGGGGATCGACTGGAACTCGTGGAGTACTCCTTCGATCTTGACGGCGGTAATGGCGGCGCCCTCGATTGAGGAGAGCAGCACACGACGCAGAGCGTTGCCGATCGTGGTCCCAAAGCCGCGTTCAAACGGCTGCGCCCAGAAATGACCGAACTTGTCGGTCAGTGATTCACTGTCAAACGCCAGGCGTTTCGGTTTCTGAAAACCCTTCCAGAGCATTTCGCATTCTCCTGATCATTCGCGCCATGCTGCACAGCGGCAATGGTAAAGCGCACCGGCTGATCTGGCTCGAGATAAGGGGTGCGACGGTCAAGCCGTCCTTGACGGCATGAACGCCGCACACGTTTATAGTTCAAAACTCGTTTTCGCGAGATCGCACAACCAAGGGAGACCCCAAAGGCCCTCCCAACGACCGGCCAATCCGGCTCGCAATAAAGCGACTCCCGAACCTTGCTGGCCGCTGATACATGTCCCTACTTGCTGTACAACTCGACGATTAGCTGCTCGTTGATCGGCAGGTTGATCTCTTCGCGCTTAGGCAACGAGAGAATGCGACCGCGAAAATTCTCTCGGTCGATTTCAAGCCAACTCGGAGCAGTTTGATGGCTGCTGAACTCCTTTGCCAATTCGAGCACCGGGAGCTTACGGCTGTTTTCCCGGATCATAACCTCGTCACCGGATTCCACCTGGAAGGACGGAATGTCGACCTTGCGCCCGTTCACTTGCACGTGCCCATGGCGAACCAGCTGGCGAGCCTGACGGCGAGCTACGGCAAACCCCAGACGGTAGACAACGTTGTCCAAACGCCGCTCGAGTTGCTGCAACAGCATCTCGCCCGTCACGCCCTTGGCGCGAACCGCCTTCTCGAAATAATTTCGGAACTGGCCTTCCTGGGTGAAATAGATACGCTTTGCTTTCTGCTTTTCGCGAAGCTGCAGACCATACCCGACAACCTTCGCCTTACGATCTTTGCCGTGCTGGCCGGGGGCGAAGTTGCGCTTCTCGATGGGACACTTATCGGTAAAACACTTTCCGCCCTTCAGAAACAGCTTGATGCCCTCGCGGCGGCAAAGACGGCATACTGCATCCTTGTAACGTGCCAATGTTCCTCTCCTGTTGAGTCGATCGGTTTACGGGGTTGGCGCTCCTGTCGTCCCGATCAATAGTTTTAGATTCAAACAACGTACGGACGTTTCAAACGGGGTCCCAGCATGCACCGTTGCGCGTGTTGGGGCAGCCCCTTACACTCTGCGGCGCTTGGCCGGGCGGCAGCCATTATGCGGAACCGGCGTCGAGTCTTTAATGGTGCGAACATCCAGCCCTGCCGCTGCCAACGCGCGAATTGCCGACTCGCGGCCCGATCCGGGACCGCTGACACGCACGTCGACGCTGCGAAGACCATGTTCGCGTGCCGTGTTGGCAGCATTCATTGCGGCCTGTTGCGCAGCGAACGGGGTTCCCTTGCGGGAGCCGCGGAATCCGAGAGAACCGGAGCTTTTCCACGAAATCACGTTGCCGGACGGATCCGAAATCGTGACAATCGTGTTGTTGAAGGAGGCGTTGATGGTCACCAGCCCGTGAGGGACGTGCTTACGCTCCTTGCGCTTGAACTTCTTTGTCTTTCCCTTTTTTTCCGGCGTCGCACCGGCACTGCCACCTGCTTTTGCCATAAGAACCTTGCCTTCGCTCCCGCTCCACCAGACGCAAATCAAAGCGCCCGGATCCTGTAAACCTTAGCTTCGCCGCACCGCCAGAAACCGGTGCGTCGCTGGCGCACCACTCGAACAAACGGTTTGCGGACCTGTCATCAGCCGACCGACTAAGTTTTAGCCGCCGTCTTCTTCTTGTTGGCGACTGTGCCTTTGCGCGGACCTTTGCGCGTGCGCGCATTGGTGTGCGTACGCTGCCCGCGAACCGGCAAACTGCGCCGATGACGATAGCCGCGGTACGAGCCGATTTCGATCAGCCGTTTGATATGCATCGTAACGTCTTTGCGGAGATCGCCTTCGACGTTGCCTTCATTTTCGATGACCTGGCGAATGCGATTTACCTCATCTTCGGTCAGATCAGAGATCTTCTTGAAGCCGTCCACGTTGGCGGTCTCGGCGATCTTCCGTGCCCGCGGCAGGCCAATACCGAAAATATAAGTCAGCGCAATCCGTGTCTGCTTGTTGCGTGGCAAGTCAATGCCTGCAATACGTGCCATAGTCCTACCCTACTCCTTGAGAATCCGTCCCACTCTTCACGGCCGGGGTCCCGGTGAGCGCCATTAATGCGCGTCGCGGGGAAAAATCAGCCCTGGCGCTGCTTATGCTTGGAGTTTTCACAGATCACCCGCACCACACCATGGCGGCGGATGACCTTGCACTTGTCACAAATCTTCTTTACCGATGCCCGTACCTTCATATCCTGTTCCCAGCTTCCAATCTTTAATTCTAGTTCTCAGACGGCTCAAAACTGCATATATGGCACATGGTCACCCCTTTTAATCTGGGGAAAACCTCGCCTGCAGCCCGTTCATTTGTAGCGATACACAATGCGCCCGCGGGTCAGATCATAAGGAGACAGCTCCACGGCCACACGATCACCCGGAAGAATACGAATGAAGTTCTTACGCATCTTGCCAGAGACATGCGCCAGCACCTGGTGATTGTTCTCCAGCTTTACCTTGAACATGGCATTCGGCAGTGGTTCCACTACGATAGCCATCACTTCAATCGCGTCTTCCTTGCTCATGCGCTCCTTATGTTCGTTCCAGCCCTGCTTTACTTCCAGCCATTCCTATCGCCCGCCCTATGCGGTCAGGATCACCGGCCCGTTCCTGGTGATCGCCACGCAATGCTCGAAATGCGCGCTCGCGCGCCCATCTTCGGTGACTGCTGTCCACTTATCGTCTAACACCCGAACCCCCGGACCACCGGCGTTGACCATGGGTTCGATTGCCAACACCATGCCTTCGCGCAGCTTCGGTCCGTGCCCGGGCACGCCATAATTTGGAACTTGCGGGTCCTCGTGCAACCGTGTGCCGATACCGTGTCCCACAAATTCCCGGACGACGCTGAACCCGTTCGATTCGACCAGTTGCTGCACGGCTGAGCCGACATCCCCGATCGTATTTCCCACCCGGGCAGCTTCAATCCCCAGATACAGCGACTGTTCCGTCACCTTCAACAACTTAGCGAGTTCCGGCGAAATGCCGTCGCCAACCGGAACGGTGATCGCCGCGTCGCCGTAGTACCCGTCCAGAACCACGCCGCAGTCAATGGAGACAATATCTCCGGCCGCCAGCACCCGCTCGCTGGACGGAATGCCGTGGACTACCTCCTGGTTGATCGACGTGCAAAGCACGCAAGGGTAGTCGTAATACCCCTTGAATGCAGGCTTCGCCCCGGCCTCACGAATACACCTTTCGGCCGTTTTTTCCAAATCCATGGTGGATACCCCGGGGCGAACCAAAGCCTCCACGCTCTCCAAAACTTGGCGGACTATATGCCCGCTCCGGCGCATCTTTTCGATTTCGCCGGAAGACTTACAAACAATTGCCATTCTTGATTGCCTTCAACGCCTCCGCAGTCACGTCGTCGGGCGCCAAATCACCATTTACGTCCAACAGCCGTCCACGGCGGCGATAGTAGTCCGCCAGGGGAAGTGTCTGCTGTTCATAGGCCTTCAGGCGTTCAATGATCACTTCTTCACGGTCATCGCGCCGCGTCTCCAGACCAGCGCCATCTACATCACAGACGCCGCCGACGCGAGGTGGCTGAAGGTAAATATTATAGATTCGCCCACAGGTGGGACAGGTTCGACGTCCGGTAAGCCTTTGCAAGAGCGAATTATACTCCACGCCGAGCTGAATCACAATTGGCTGCGCCTCGAAGAGCTTGCCCTCCAGCAGGTACCGGTCGAGCCACTCAGCCTGAGCGACGGTGCGCGGAAAACCATCGAGAATGCACCCTTCGGAGCAATCTGGTTGCCGCAGCCTTTCGGCCACCATGTCGCACACCAACTGGTCGGAAACCAGTTCACCCCGGTTCATTGCCTGCTTGGCTTTGCGGCCCAACTCCGTACCTCGCGAGACGTTATCCCGTAGCAGATCGCCGGTCGAAATGTGCGGAACGCCCAATACCTGGGCGATCCGTTTCGCCTGTGTTCCTTTGCCCGAGCCGGGGGCCCCGACCAGGATGATTGCCCCGGTGGTCTTTGCAGCACTCTTTGCCATTCCCGTCGCCTGTGAAGTCATTATCTAGTCCCTAACTCCGAGCTACCTGAACCCCTTGTCTTACCAAGTTCTGCGGCCACGAATGCGTCCACTGCGAGGCGTAAAGCCCTCGTAATGACGCATGATCAACTGCGATTCAATCTGGTTTACGGTGTCCATCGCGACGCCCACGACGATCAGCAGGGAAGTGCCGCCAAAGTAAAAGGTCACGCCCAAGCCATTCGTTACCCAGGACGGCAGCTTGTCAAACAGCGCCCCGCCCAACCAGAACGGTAGGTGGTTGAGGTGGATGCCTGCAATCATCCACTCTGGAATCAGCGAGATGATGATCAAATAGAAGGCGCCCACCAAAGTGATACGCGTGAGAATATCGTTAATGTGATCGCTGGTGCGTTTGCCTGGCCGTATGCCCGGGATGAAACCGCCATACTTGCGCATGTCGTCGGCCACTTGCACCGGGTTAAAAACGATCGAGACGTAGAAGTAGGCGAAGAAAATGATCCCCAGGGCGTAAAGCAGGGTATAGAACGGTTCGCCCCAGTTGAACTGCTGGATCAAAGCGTCCAGATGCGGGCTCTTGCCTTTTATGGCATAACCAAGCGTCTGAGGCAAGGTGAGCACCGACGAAGCAAAAATGACGGGCATCACACCACCGGAGTTCACCCGCAACGGGAGGTGAGTGGATTGTCCGCCCATAACTTTGCGGCCAACCACGCGCTTCGCGTATTGCACCGGAATACGCCGCTCGCTGCGTTCGACGAACACGATGAAGGCCACGACAGCGATCATCACTGCCATCAGGAGGAGCAAGGCCGGCGCGGTGAATACGCCCCATGCACTGTTTCTGGCTTTTTCCACAAGGTCGGCAACGGCTCTTGGCAGTCCGACCACGATGCCCGTAAAAATCAGCAGCGACATGCCGTTGCCGATGCCGCGCTCGGTGATCTGCTCGCCCAGCCACATGATGAACGCCGATCCTGTGGTCAAAGTCAGCATCGTCATCAGGATGAAGCCGATGCCGGGAGTGAGCACCAGTCGCTCGCCACCGGTTCCGCTAGAACGCTGCAACATGAGCGCGATGCCGAGTGACTGCACGGAGCT
>Ga0181535_10001404_pt1 | contig 31553 bp, 30 predicted proteins | sample PEATcosm2014_Bin_44_FD_119774 | JGI IMG/M metagenome (GOLD analysis project Ga0181535, IMG submission 119774) | Peatland microbial communities from MTU Mesocosm Facility, Houghton, MI, USA - PEATcosm2014_Bin17_30_metaG | ecosystem: Environmental > Terrestrial > Soil > Wetlands > Peat | place... | reverse complement strand
CAGCCACTTGTCCGGCAGCCCGGCTGGCACCGGTTGGGGCGGCTTCGGTACTGACTCCTCGATCATACGTGCCTGCTCCTAATCTACACCTTTGAGGGGATGGTCGCATAGCCGTGGTGCGCTACTCTTCCCGCAAAGCCGCCATCGGATCCAGCCGCGCCGCACGCCGCGCGGGCAGATACGCTGCCACAGCAGTTGCCGCCGCCAAGACCACCACCGCGCCGGCCAGTTGTACCGGATCACGCGGCTGCACCCCGAACAGCAGGCTCGCAACCAGCCGCCCGGCAGCCAGCGAGGCAGCCAGCCCCGCCGCCATTCCCAGCGCCAGCAGCACCACCACGTCGCGCAGCATCAGCCGCACCACGGACCCGCGCGCCGCGCCCAGGGCCATCCGGATGGCGATCTCGCCTTTGCGCCGCGTCACCGCATACGACGTAACCCCATACAGACCGACCATCGCCAGCAGCAGCGCGAGCGAACCGAAAACGGACGAGAGCAGCGCCACGATACGCGGTTGCAACAGCGATTCGTTCACCTGCGTTTCGAGGCTGCGGAATTGCAACGCGATGCCGCGGTTCACGCCCAGAATCGCGGCGCGCGCCGCGGGAACCAAGGTCTCCACCGGGATGTCCGACCGCAGCGTAAATTGAATCCTGGGCGGCGGCTCCATATCCTGCCCGGCAGCGAAATAGCCGATCCGCCGGTCCGGTTCGTCAATCCGATTGTACTTGGTGTCTTTCACCACCCCCACGATCTGGAAGACAGCATTATCGGGCGTGCGTGGGCCCAAGCCGATAGTTTTGCCGATGGGATTCGCCGCGCCGAAGAACTGACGGGCCGCCGACTCATTCACAATCATGACCCTCGGCGATTTCAGGGTGTCGCGATCGTCGAAGTCGCGACCCAATAACAGCAGCGTGCGTAGCGTCGCGAAATATCCGGGCGACACCCGGTTGAAAAACATCAACGTGTCTCCCGCCGATCCCGGCGCCATGCCCTCGGGGCTTACCGGCTGGGCCCAGCCTTCGGGATTGAGGGGCGTGAGCAGCGCGGTGGCCGCCGCGGTAACGCCAGGTAGCGCGCGCAGGCGGTCCAGGATTTCGCGATAGGTGTTGGCGCTCTGCCCAAGCGGGATAGCCGCCTGCTCCCCATCCGCCGCGATCACCAGGACGTTGTGCCGCGTGAATCCAGTGTCCACCGTCCATAGGTTGCGCAGCGTTCCCAGGAATAGTCCCGCGGCCACCAGCAGCACCAGCGAAAGCGCCACCTGCCCGGCAACCATGGCCTTGCCCAAATTGAAACGGCCCGATGCGCGCGCAGCGGCGGCCGGATTCTCCTTCATCACCTGGTTCAGCTCGGCACCGGCCGCGCGAAATGCCGGCGCCAGGCCGAACAGAAGCGCCGTCAGGATCGCCGCGCCAATGGTGAACGCCAGCACGCGGGAATCCAGTGACAGGTCGATATCCAGCGGATTATGAGTAGTCGCAAGCAGGTGAATCAGCAGACGGCCGCCCCAGGAAGCCAGCAGCAGGCCGGCCGCCGAGCCGAACGCCGCCAGCAGCAGGCTCTCGGTCATCAACTGCCGGATGACGCGCGCGCGGCCCGCGCCGATCGCCAGGCGCACGGAGAACTCCCGTTGCCGCGCGGTCGCGCGCGCCAGCAGCAGATTGGCGATGTTGGCGCAGGCGATTAACAGCACCAGGCCCACGATGGCCATCATGGTATACAGCACGGTGCGATACTGCATCCCCATCTCGGAGAAGCCGGTACTTGCCGGTTTCAGGAAGAAAGAGTTCTGCAGGTATCCCTTTTGCGCTTCCGCGGGCAAGTCTTGCGGGATAGTAGCGCGAAAGACGTCCGGTGCAATGGCCTTCATGCGGTCGCGGGCCTGCTCGATGCTTTCTCCCGCCGGCAGGCGACCAAGGATGCGCAGCCACCATTGCGAACGCTCATCCAGAGCATTGCGCCCGGGATGGAAGATCGGGTCGCAGGCGATCGGGATCGCTACATCAAACCCCCAGTCGTTATCGAGGCCGCGAAACCAGGGCGGCGTTACGCCCACGATTTCGAAGGTATGACGATCCAGGCGCACGGTCTTGCCGACGACGCCACTCTCGCCGCCGAAATTGCGCTTCCAGAAGCGGTAGCTGATCACCGCCAGAGGCGGTGTGCCGCGCCGGTCTTCGTCGCGAGTGAAAACGCGCCCCTGGATGGCCGGCACGCCGAGCACGCGGAAGAAATCTCCACTCACCCACAAGCCGTTCACGTAATGGCTGTCGCCGCCATCAGCCACATCGAAGGCCTTCGGCGAATAGGCCAGCGTGCCTGAGAACGCCTGCTGGCGGTCGCGCACTTGTTCCCAGATCGGATTCGTGAACACATCGTCGCCGTCCGGCCCGGGCCTGACCTGCACCAGCCGCTGCGGATCTTCCACCGGCAGCGACCGCAGCACCACCGCGTTCAGGATGCTGAAAATTGCCGTGTTCGCGCCGATGCCCAACGCCAGCGACAACACCGCCGTGGCGGTGAAGCCGGGATTCGCCGCCATGGTGCGCAGGCTGTAGCGGATGTCTTGCCGCGTCGAATCGAGCAGGGCCCAGCCCCACGCTTCGCGGCTCGACTCCTGAAGTTGCGCCGCATTGCCGAACTGCCGCCGCGCGGCCGCCCGCGCTGCATCGGGCGCCAGGCCGTCCGCCTGTTTGTCGGCAGCGCGCAGGTCCAGATGCAGACGCATCTCTTCCGCCAGGTCTTGGTCAAAGCGCGCGCCCGAGAGCCGGTAGCGCAGTTGCCGCCAGAATTCACGAATCCAGGTCATCGACCGTACCTCAGACTGTTTGCAGAATCTTGTGAATCGCCCCGTTCACTCGCTGGTATTGGTCCACTTCGGCCAGGAGCTGCCTGCGGCCCGGCGCCGTGAGCTGGTAATAGCGCGCCCGCCGGTTACCCGCCGTCACGCCCCATTCCGCCGTCACCCAGCCCTTCAGCAGCATGCGCTGCAGCGCCGGATACAGCGACCCTTCTTCGACTTGCAGCACATCGCCGGACACTTGCTGAATGGCATTGGCGATCTCGTACCCATGAAGCTGGCCGTGGCGGGCCAGCATCTTCAGGATCAGCATGTAAAGGGTGCCGGGGGGAATTTCGTCGCGTCTCGGGCTCTCTGCCATAGTTAGACTATGTCAGTGTCCCATGCGAGAGGCGGACGTGTCAAGTTTGGAGGGCGGGCATTTTGCCCGCAGCCGGCTTTTTAGCCGGCTAACGCGAGCTTCGCTCGCGAAGGCCGATTGACAATCGGCCTTGCAGGTTGGCAACCTGCTAGAATAGGCGGCCTGAGAGGCCGCCGCAGGCCGAGGGCCTGCCCCACATTCCGGCATGCGCAGACCAGGAGGCAGATGAGGTAGAGAGGCACACTGAGCGGGCTGAGGACGCGGCCCCAGCGCTACTCGTCGTCTTCCTCAACTGTTACGGGTTCGAGGTCTTCGGCTTCGAAGATCTGGCGGCAATCCAGACATTCCAGGTATTCCACGCCATCGCGCCTGGCGATGATCTCGGTACGGTTGTGCTCGCAAGGGTGCTGCTGCATAAAGCAAGACTTAGGATTTATTCTAATGAAGCGCAGGCCCTTGTCAAGGGTATTTGCGTTTATTTTTTCGAACCTTAACGCGGTTAGGGTGTCCGGAGGGCTTTTGGGGCGCCCTGAGCTACAATTTAGGGGATGCCGTTCCCCATACACCGCATGCGCCGGTTGCGCTCGAGCGAGCCGATCCGCAGCCTGGTCCGGGAGACCCGCCTGGATCCGGCCGAGTTCATCCTGCCGCTTTTTGCCTGCCCGGGCGAGGGCATCCGCCGCGAAATCGGGGCCATGCCCGGCAATTTCCAACTCTCCGTGGACGAAATCGTACGGGAGTGCGCCGAGGTGCGGGCGCTCGGCATCGGCGGCGTGATCCTGTTTGGCCTGCCGGAAAGCAAAGACGAAACGGCCTCCGGGGCTTACGCCGACGATGGCATCGTGCAGCGCGCCATCCGCGCCATCCGCAGCCAGGATCCCAGCCTGCTGATCGTTACCGACGTCTGCAATTGCGAATATACCAGCCACGGGCATTGCGGCAAGATCGTCGCGGGCGAAGTGGATAACGACCAGACGCTGGAATGGCTGGCCGCCTCGGCGGTTTCGCACGCGCGCGCCGGTGCCGATATGGTGGCCCCTTCGGACATGATGGATGGGCGCGTGGCCGCCATCCGCCGCGAGTTGGACTCGAGCGGCTTCTCCCGCATTCCGATCCTGTCCTACGCCGCCAAGTTCGCCTCGGTGTTCTACGGGCCGTTCCGCGAGGCTGCGGAATCCACGCCGCAGTTCGGGGACCGGCGCAGCTACCAGATGGACCCCGCCAACGGGCGCGAAGCCATGCGGGAAATTGAACTGGACCTGGGGGAGGGCGCCGATATGATCATGATCAAGCCCGCCATGCCCTACCTCGACCTGATCCACGAAGCCCGCCGGCGTTTCGACGTGCCCATCGCCGCCTACCAGGTGAGCGGGGAGTTTTCCATGATCGAAGCCGCCGCCCGCAACGGCTGGATCGACCATGACCGGGCCATGATCGAGAGCCTGACGTGCATCCGCCGCGCGGGAGCGCAGATCATCCTGACGTATTTCGCCAAGCCGGCCGCCAGATTGCTGGCATGACTTTCACCTAGACTACTTAGGTGGGGCAGACCATCGCCTCTTGTGGTCTGCCGCCTTCGGGAGCGCTGGCAGACGACAAAAACCGATCGTCTGCCCCCACCGAAACACGGCGTTACAATTTCAGTGTAGGCCGGCCGCCAATCGCGAGTGTCTACAGACCGGCGCCGATACCCTGGCCAGAATGGCATCTCACGTGCTCCATTGGTCCAACTCCGGGTCCAAGGACACCCGTCCCGTTCCGGCGAGAGAAAGGTAATGGTAACGTTTGGCACAAAAGACCGGCGGTAGCCGGGCGAGCAGGGTTGTACGCTCTCCGCGTGCGCCCGACTCGCCTCGCCCAAAGCGACCAACCCCCCCGGCTAAGAAGACCTCCCCTGCGGCCGCCGACGAGCCGGCCGAAGCCGGGTCATTCCGCATTGTTGGTGTAGGAGCCTCCGCAGGCGGCCTGGAGGCCTTCACCGAGTTGCTCACGCATCTGCCGGACGATACCGGCATGGCGTTCGTGCTGATTCAGCATCTCGATCCGAGTCACGAGAGCCATCTCACGGAGTTGCTGTCCAAAGCGACCAAAATGTCTATTGCCGAGGTGAAAGGGGAGACTCGCACCGAGGCCAATCACGTTTACGTGATTCCGCCGCGCCGCAATTTGAGCATTTCCGGTGGAGTCCTGCACTCCCCGGACCGGCCGGTCAGCGGCCGCAACATGCCGATCGACGATTTCTTCCGCGCCCTGGCGGCGGACCGCGGCAGCCGGGCGCTCGGCGTGGTGATGTCGGGAACCGCATCGGATGGGACACTGGGTCTGCAGGCGATCAAAGCCGCGGGCGGCACCACCTTCGCCCAGGAAATGGGCTCTGCGAAGTTCGACAGCATGCCCCGCAGCGCCATCGCCGCCGGCGCAGTGGATTATGTCCTGCCGCCGGCCGGAATCGCGCGGCAACTGGTAGCCATCGCGCACCATTCGAATGTTCCGATCGACCCCCGGGAGGCGATTGGGCCGCCGGGAGATCCGAGACTGGCCAAGATCCTCCGGCTGGTACGGAGCGCCACCGGAGTGGACTTCACGCACTACAAGCCCAGCACCCTGGCGCGGCGCATCAAGCGGCGCATGACCCTCCGCGGATTCGAAAGCCTCGAAGACTACGGCCGGCATCTCGAGCAGAATCGCGAGGAAGCCACCGCATTGTGCGAGGACTGCCTGATCACCGTCACTGCATTCTTTCGGGAGCCAACGACCTTCGAGGAATTGAAGACGAGCGTATTCCCGGCTCTGGTCGAGAATAGGGCTGCCGGGGACCCCATCCGGATCTGGGTGCCCGGGTGCGCAACGGGTCAAGAGGCTTATTCGATCGCCATCTGCTTGATGGAATTCCTGGACGAGGCGGGAGAGAGCGTTCCGTTCGAGATTTTCGCCACCGATATCAGCGAAACGGCGGTCGCAAGAGCCCGCGCCGGCATATACAAGGACTCCGAAGTTGCGCACGTCTCGCCGCAGCGGTTGGCGCGGTTCTTCGCCCGTTCGGAACGCGGGTACCAGATTACAAAGAACATCCGGGACGTTTGCGTTTTTGCCCGGCACAATGTGGCCGAAGACCCGCCTTTCTCGAGGTTGGACCTGATCAGTTGTTGCAACGTACTGATTTACCTTGGCGCGGCGCTGCAGCGCAAGGTCTTGTCGATCCTGCATTACGCCCTCAAGCCGACGGGCTTCCTGGTAGTTGGTCCATCGGAGAGCATCGGCACGCTGTCCGATTCGTTTCATCAAATGGAGAAGACCCACAGAGTGTATTGCCTGCGGCCGTCCGCGAGCACCCCGGCGCCGCGCCAGAGCCAAGGCCGCAGCGCCGAAGGCCGGGGGGATTTCCCGCAGAGAACTGCCGAGGCCCGAACCGGGCTGGACGTGCTGAGAGAGGCCGACCGGCTGGTGCTGGCCGAACATGGGCCTCCCGGCGCCGTCGTCGACGATGAAATGAACATCGTTCAGGTGCGGGGCCGTACCGCTCCATACCTGGAGCTTTCGCCGGGCGAGCCGAGCCATAACCTGCTAAAACTGGCGCGTGAAGGCTTAATCGCGGGCCTGGGCAAGGCGATCCGTACTGCCAAGGAAACCAACGCCGCAGCCAAAGAAGAAGGCTTCCGGATTGAAGACGGAGGCCAGATAACGGACGTCAACATCAAGGTCGTCCCGTTTACGGGATCGTCCTCGTCCGAAGAACGCTATTTCCTGGTCCTGTTCGAAGACGTTGAGCCGAAGCGTGGCCCCATCGCGGCGCACGAGCCCGCGGCCGAGGAGCGTCGGGGAAGCGCGCAGTTGCTGCGCGAGTTGGCCGCAACCAAAGAGTATCTGCAATCGATCGTGGAGGCTAATGCATCCACGATGGAAGAGCTGAGGGCGGCGAACGAAGAGGCGCAGGCGGGCAACGAGGAACTGGAAACCGCGCAGGAAGAGCTGGAATCGGCCAACGAAGAATTGAACACGCTGAACGAAGAGCTGAAGATCAGCAATATGGAATTCAGCAAAGTCAACCGGGACCTGAGCAATCTTCTGGAAAGCATCAGCATACCCCTGGTCATGGTTGGGCGGGATCTGCGCATTCGCCGCTTTACGCGCGCCATTGAACCGATGTTGAACCTGATCGCTTCCGACGTGGGGCGGTCGATAACCGATCTTCAGCCTCAAATGGAACTACCCGACCTGCGGCGGCTGCTATTGGGCGCCATGGAGGGCGGCGACCGGAAACCGCGCGACATCCGCGACGCACACGGCCGCTGGTATTCGCTGCGCATCCTCCCGTCGGTGGGAAGCAACGGCAAAATCGACGGAGCCGTGCTGATGCTCATCGATATCGATGCCGCCAAGCGCGGCGCCGACTTCGCCGAGGCAATTGTGGAAACGGTGCGCGAGCCTCTGGTGATCCTGAGCCAGAACCTGCAAGTCATCAAGGCCAACAAGACCTTTTACGAAACGTTCCATGCCGTGCCGGGGGAGACCGAGGGCCGCCTGATCTACGACCTCGGGACCGGACAATGGAATATCCCGAAACTGGCCGAATTGCTGGAGAACATCCTCCCCACGCACTCCACGTTCCGGGACTTTGAGGTGACCCACGACTTCGAACATGTGGGACGGAAAGTAATGCTGCTCAACGCCAGCGAAATCTTCAATCCGAATGCGCAAGCGCGGACCATCCTTCTGGCGATTGAAGATGTAACAGACCGCAGACAGGCTGAGGAGGCGCTCCGGACAACCAATGCCGAACTGGAACACTTCGCTTATGCGCTCACGCACGACCTGCAGGAGCCTCTGCGGATGGTGGTGAACTTCACCGAGCTGCTGGGCCGGGAGTATACAGGAAAGCTGGGCAACGAGGCGGACCAGTTCATCGCCTATTCGACCGAGGGCGCGCTGAGAATCGAGGCGCTGCTGAGAGCGCTGCTGTCCTACTGGGAAGTTGCCGGCCGGGACCACGGCACCTTCGGGCCAATCGATTGCGGCGCCGTTCTGGCCAAAGCGCTGCTGAACCTCCAGGCGGCCATCGCGGAGAGCGGCGCCATAGTGACTTCCGGTCCATTGCCAACCGTGGTGGCCGAGGAGGTTATGCTGACGCAGGTTTTCCAGAACCTCATTTCCAATTCGATCAAGTACAGAGGCGATGACACGCCCAAAATCCATGTCTCGGCGGAGAAAACCGCGGAGGGATGGCTGTTTACCGTGCGGGACAACGGAATCGGGATCGATCCGCAGGACATCGACCGCGTGTTCGGCATGTTCAAACGCTTGCATGGAAAAGAAATTCCCGGTACCGGCATCGGTCTGGCGCTTTGCAAGAAGATCGTCGAACGCAAGGGTGGGCGGATCTGGGCGGAATCCGAAACCGGGCAAGGCGCTACGTTCAAGTTCACAATTCCGGGCAACCATACGGAGTCCGCGCCCCCCGGCGCGCAAACTGAAAATGGCCGACTCTGACCAAAACCGCCCGGAAGAGGAAATCGCGCGCTTGCGCAAGGCGCTGGACGCGGAATCGCGCCGATCGATCGAGATCCAAAGGCAATTGGACCGGGCCAACGCCGACTTTGAAGAGTTCGTCTCGATGGCAGCGCACAACCTGCACGAGTCTCTCCGCGATGTAGGCTCCTACAGTCAACTGATGGCCGAGGCGGATGGCGGCGCATACCTCGATCGCATCCAGGAGGGGGTGGCCAGCGCGCAGTCGCTACTCGGCGAAATCGTCGAGTATTGGGGCACAGTTACGGGCGGCCGGCAGTTCTCCCGCACGGACATGGAAGCGGTCATTCGCCAGGCGCTCCTCTCGGCGGACAAGCTGATCGCAGAACGGAGCGCAGTCGTTACCCATGACCCTTTACCAGCCGTAATGGGAGACTTCGAAGCCCTGACCAAGGTCCTGCGGCACCTGATCGGAAATGCCATCGAATACTGCGACACGCCTTCTCCGCGCGTTCACATTTCATCCAAACAGGCGGACCACGAATGGGTGATTTCGGTCGCAGACAATGGTCCCGGTATAGACCCGGCATTCCAGGGCCGCCTATTCGGGGCGTTTAAGCGTCTGCACGGGAAAGAGTATCCAGGGAACGGACTGGGACTCGCATTCTGCAAGAAGGTCATCGAATTGCAGAGCGGGCGCATGTGGATGGAATCGACACCGGGGGCGGGGTCGACGTTTTATTTCACTCTGCCGCCGGGCGATTAAGACTGCCGGTACGATTCATCACAAGATCGACGATGACGGCGGTAAGAAGGGCGGAAACGATATGAGAGTGCAGAGTATTTGGCTGGTGGTTCTCTCGTTTTGGGCGCTGAACGCCCGTGCAGGTAATATCAATCTTGGAGCCGCGGGGAGTTTTGCGGTCCTGGCAGGATCCGCGGTGACCAATACCGGCCCGACCTATGTCTATGGAAATCTGGGGCTGACGCCGGGTAGCTCAGTCACCGGCTTTCCCCCAGGGATCGTGGTTCCACCGGGAATCGAAGACGTCGATAATGGCTCCGCGATCGTGGCTGAGAATGCGCTGACCACGGCATACAATTCCGCCATGGGCCAACCATGCACGACGAACCTGACCGGACAGGATCTGGGCGGGATGACCGTCACGCCAGGGGTCTATTGCTTTAACTCGTCGGCACAGTTGACCGGAACACTCACGCTCAACGCCGAGGGCGACCCGAATGCGCAATTCGTTTTCCAGATGGGGAGCACGCTGACGACCGCGAGCAGTTCGATGGTCGATTTTATCAATACCAGTGGTGGTCTGCCCGATCCCAACTTGTTTTGGCAGGTCGGGAGCTCGGCGACTCTCGGCACCGGAACCGATTTCTCGGGAAATATTCTCGCGGAAACGAGCATCACCTTGACTACTGGCGCGAGTATTGCGTGCGGCAGCGCCTTGGCGCAAAACGGCGCGGTGACGATGGACGATAATGTCGTGTCCATTTATGGCTGCGAAAGCTCCGGCGGCGCCGCTCCCGAGCCGCAGAGTGCTGCGCTCCTCGGCATGGGCCTCCTGCTGACGTCGATCGTATACCGGCGGCGTTCGCGGAAGTAAAGTCCGGCAATTCTTGCCGTACGGACGGCAGCAATTGCACGAAGTGGAGGGCGGGCTTCAGCCCGCGCGAGGCTTTAGCCTCGCCTCCCGGCAGTCCTGCGTTGGTCTCAAATCTGCTCATGGAAGGCCCGTTGGATATCAGTAGTTACAGACCTTTAACTATCAATTTAACAAAGGAGATTTCATGTCACAAACCAGAGATGCCAAAGGACGGTGGATGCAGAGTGTTCTGGCAGCAGACACTCTAACGGGCGATAGGGTTGTGAACCGTCAAAAAGAGGATCTCGGAACAATCGAACATCTGATGATCGACGTGGAGAAGGGCCGCGTGGCTTACGCGGTTCTTTCATTCGGAGGATTCCTGGGCATGGGCGACAAACTGTTTGCCATCCCCTGGAGCGCCCTCGCAGTCGACACCGATGAAAGGCAGTTCATCCTGGACATCGACAAGAAGTTGCTGGATCACGCTCCCGGTTTCGACAAGGATCACTGGCCGAACATGGCCGACCATGTGTGGGGCGCCGAAGTGGCCACCTATTACCACGCCAAGCCCTATTGGACCTAGAAGTGCAACTCGATTGGGGGGCGGGTGGCGGACACTTCGCCCCCTTCCAAGGAGAAAAACAATGAACTCGAGCACTAAGGATAAGGTTGAAGGCAAGTTTCACGAACTGAAGGGAAAAGCCAAACAGAAGGTCGGCCAAGCCGCCGGCAATCCCAACTTAGAGTCGGAAGGCCAAGCGGAAAACCTCTCCGGCAAAGTCCAAAAGAAAGTCGGGCAGATTGAAAGCGTCCTTGAAAAGTAAGCAATGCGGGGCTCTGCGGAAGCGCCGGGCTCCAGAAAGAGAGGATCCAAAATGCTGATACTGATTCTTATTCTGTTGTTGGTTTTCGGCGGCGGCGGGTATTATGGCTACGGCCGCTGGGGTTACGGAGGCGGCGCAGGCATAGGTGTGGGTGGCGTGTTACTGATTCTGCTCGTAGCCTACATGCTGGGGCTATTCCACTAAGACGACGCCGGCTGCGTGGCGATTGCCCGAGAGCAGCGTGGTAGTGCAAGTGCTGTTGGATTAGGTGCAGGTACGAAGAAAAGGAGAGTGTATTGTGGTATTTAAGCGATTGATCGGATTGGCGGTTTTTGCAGGCGCCCTGACGTTGAGCGTCGCGAAAGCCGAGGTTGTGGTTCGCGTCGCGCCACCCGTGGCTGTAGTTGAAACGCGGGGCGTGGCGCCCGGCGCCGGCTATGTGTGGATTAACGGGTATCACCGTTGGGATGGCAATGCTTACGCCTGGAACGCGGGAAGGTGGGAACAGCCACCTCGGCCGCACGCCCGCTGGGTAGCGCATCGCTGGGTTCACCGCCACGGCGGATACGTGATGGTTGAAGGGCGCTGGCGCTAGGGTGGCGTGGCGCAGACGATCGTTATTTGTCGTCTGCGCACCGTGCTCGAACTCGGCAGGCCACGAAAAACGATGGCCTGCCCCACAGCTAATCTCGCGATGGCCCCAAACTGTAAGGCCTATCTCATCGGTGGCGGCATCGGATCTCTGGCCGCCGCAGCCTTCATGGTCCGCGACGGCGGCCTGCCTGGCGAAAACATTTCGATCCTGGAAGCGGCGCCCGTGATAGGCGGAAGTCTGGACGGCGCCGGAGATCCGGCGGGCGGGTATTCCATGCGCGGCGGACGCATGTTGACCACCGACAACTATGAATGCACCTGGGATCTCTACAAATCGATTCCCTCACTGAACGCCGCGGGCCAGACGGTTTTCGACGAAACCGTGGAGTTCAATGAGCGGCACAAGTCGAATGCCACGGCCCGGCTAGTTGACCGCCGGCGCGCGAAGGTGCCGGTGACTTCGATGGGGTTCTCCATGGAGGACCGTATCGAACTGTTGAAGCTCAGCCAGGCCGGCGAAGATGAGTTAGCCGCGAGCTGCATTACCGACTGGCTTTCGCCCGCGTTCTTCGAGACTGAATTCTGGTACATGTGGGCCACCACATTCGCCTTCCAGCCCTGGCACAGTGCCGTCGAGTTCCGGCGTTACCTGCACCGCTTCCTGCTCGAGTTTTCCCGTATTGAAACTCCTGCGGGCGTCAAGCGAACCATCTACAACCAGTACGATTCCCTGGTTCTGCCGTTGCAGTCCTGGCTGGCGGCCCGCGGTGTCCGTCTGGTCGCGGATTGCAGGGTGACAGATCTCGATCACGCCACGGAAAGCGGCAAGTTCGTGGTGACCGGCATGCATTGCCTGCGGCAGGACAAGAGCGAAGCGATTGCCGTGAATGACGGCGACTTTGTCTTCTTTCAAAACGGCTCCATGACCGACGCTTCCAGCCTGGGCTCTATGGCGAGCGCTCCCGGAAAGCTGACCAAGGTCGATAGCGGCGGCTGGACTCTCTGGGAAAAGCTGGCCGCCGGCCGGCCGGAGTTTGGTAATCCCGCGGCCTTTAACAGTTCGATCGCGCAGTCCTGTTGGGAGTCGTTCACCGTCACGCTGCAAGATCCCGCGTTCTTCGATCGGATGACTCAATTCAGCGGGAATGAGCCTGGCACGGGCGGCCTCGTGACGTTCAAGGACTCTAATTGGCTGATGTCCATTGTGCTGGCCCATCAACCGCACTTCGCGAAGCAGCCGGCCGGCGTGCAGGTGTTCTGGGGATACGCGCTGTTTCCGGACCGCGTCGGCGATTTCGTTCCCAAGCCCATGGCCGAGTCCAACGGCGCGGAGATTCTGCGGGAACTCTGCGGCCACCTGCGCTTCGATCCGGAAACCGTCGCATCCGCCAACTGCATTCCCTGCAGAATGCCCTACATCACCAGCATGTTCATGCCGCGCGTGCGCGGCGACCGGCCGTTGCCGGTGCCTCGCGAATCGAAGAACCTCGCGTTCATCAGCCAGTTCGTCGAGATTCCGGGCGATGTCGTTTTTACCGTGGAGTATTCGGTGCGGGCGGCCCAGATGGCAGTCTACGAACTGCTGGGTATCGATCGCAAGATCCCGCCGGTAACGCCGCACGACAAATCGCCGCACGCGCAGTTTAAGGCGTTGATCAAGGCGTTTAAGTGATACTGGGCGGACGTCTCAGCCCATGTACGCCGTCACGAACATAATGATGGTGGCCATCAGCATGACACCGGCACAGGTCCACCCAAGCCAGCGAAGCAGAGGCCCGTTGCGGCGCTCGCCCATTACATCGGCCCTGCTGGTGAGCAGCACCACCAGGATGAGCAGGGGCGGCGCCAACGCTCCATTCAGCACCGCCGACCAGAAGAGCATCTTGATCTCGTTCAGACCCGCGTAGTCCAAGCCCAGGCCGAGCGCCATCGCAAGTCCGAGGACCGCATAGAAGCCGTGAGCCAGCGGTGGGTGCACCTCCAGCGAGCCAACCCAGTCGGCCGCTTCGGCGATGGCGTAAGCGCAAGAACCGGCCAATACCGGGACTCCCAGCATGCCGGCGCCGATCAAACCCAGGCTGAACAGCCAGTACGCGCCGTTGCCCGCCAAAGGACGCAGCGCCTCGGCGGCTTCGCGCGCGGTGGAGATGCTAGTGTTGCCGTGCGCGTGCAGCGTGGCGGCGGACGTCAGAATGATGAAGTACATCACCAGGTTCGAAAAGAACATGCCGGTGATGACGTCGTTCCGCGACCGCCGTAATTCCCGGTTGGTCGCGCCTTCCCGTTGTTCCACGGTCTTCTTGCCCGCGGATATATCTTCCTCAACTTCCTCGGCGGCCTGCCAGAAGAAGAGGTACGGCGAGATGGTGGTTCCCAGGATACCGACCAGCGTCGCCCAATACGCCCCGGTCCACTGCACCGTCGGAATCAGGGTGGCCCGCACCACGGCCGGCCAGTCCGGATGCGCGAAAAATGCGGCCGCGATGTAGGCGAACAAGGCCAGCGTCAGCCACTTGAAGATGCGCGCGATCAGGCGATAACTGGTCCAGAACAGCAGGGACACAATCAGGAGCGCGTATAGGGGAATCCAATAGAGCGAATTGACGCCAGTGAGAAGCGCCGTCACCGCACCCATGCCGCCGAGATCGGCGGCGATGTTGACGATGTTGGCGACCACCAGCAGTGTGCAGGCGCTCCACAAGATCCACCGTGGATAGCGCAGCCGAATCACGCTGGCCAGCCCGAGTCCGGTGACCATACCCAGGCGGGCACACATGATTTGGATGGCCGCCATCAACGGGAAGGAGAGGATCGCGGTCCACAGGGGCGCGTAGCCGAACGCGGCTCCGGTGACCGAATAGGTCGAGATGCCGGACGGGTCGTCGTCCGCGGCGCCGGTGATCAACCCGGGGCCGAGATTCGAGAAGAATCTGCGGAAACGGCCCTGCAGGACAAATACCCGCCTGGCCGCCTTGGCGCCCGCGGATTTCTGGCTCAATGGCGGGTCCGCAGTTCTTCTGCGGCGCGATGCCAATCCTGTTCCGGCGATCCTTGCGGACAGCCCCTGGCTTGCCAAAGCCGATATGCCAGTGCGGCGATGTCCCGCTCGCTGGCTTCGTGAGCGATGGCGTTGGCGCCATGCCCGGCCCTGGTTCCCTGATGCTCCTGCTGTGTGTGCAGGTAAGCCTGATTGGAGTGCTCCAGGGCTTGTCTGGAGCTTTCATGTCCCGTCAGGTGATCTTCTTGTCCGTGATGCTCGGCGCCGGTAAGATGGGCATGTGCGGCGTCGCCATGGTGCTCGGCAGCTATCTGTTGTGAATCGCGCATAACATTAGTACTGCACGTATGGCACCGTCCCGCGCGCGCCTTCGTACAAGGCGTGGGCTGGCTTAGGCGGGAACGCCATGGCCGGTCGGCAAATCTCGCACCCCAGGTGCAGTTTTTACATCTATCGCCGCTGAGTTTCGGCTAACCCACGCTGGCTCAGTGATGGACCGTCCCGTGCTACAAAGCATAGCCTGCGGCCCGCATGGGCGAAGGGATGGCATGACTTATGGCACCTACCGATATGTTCCAAGCGGTCCTGGCACAAAAAGAGGCCGATCTGGCGCGGGTATTGCGAAATCGGGACGGCATCGCAATCGAGAAGAGCGCGGATCAAATGGATGAGATTCAGTACGCGTCGGAACGGGACCTGGCGATTCGAAACGTGGACCGTGAGTCCATCCTGCTGCGTCAGGTAAAAGCCGCATTGCAGCGGATTCGCGACGGCAGCTTCGGAACTTGCATCGACTGCGAATGGGCGATCAGCCCCAAACGCCTCGCAGCCGTGCCGTGGGCATCCCGTTGTATCCGGTGCCAGGAGGCGGCTGATCGGGAAAGCCAGGAGCGAGGCAATGAGAGCGAGCCTCTCGTCAATGCGGCGTAATCCGGTTGCGACTATAGGGTCGAGCACGCGAACCATCGCGTTTCTCGGCGACTACCTGCCGCGCAAATGCGGCATTGCCACGTTTACCTCCGACCTGCTTGAGGCGATGGCGGCGAGGCATCCCCAAAGCTGGTGCTTCGCGGTGCCGGTTAACGACATCGAAGGCTGCTACCGGTATCCCGACGTGGTGCGGTTCGAGATTGAGGAGCAGGACGTGGACGCTTACCGGCGGGCAGCCGGCTTCCTGAACTCCAGCAACGTGGACGTGGTCTCGCTCCAGCACGAGTACGGGATTTTCGGCGGGCCGGCCGGCAGCCATGTCCTGGCCCTGCTGCGCGAATTGAAAGCGCCGGTCGTCACCACCCTCCACACGGTTCTCCTCAAACCAAACGCCGACCAATATCGCGTGATGCGGGAATTGATCGCGCGTTCCGCCCGGCTGGTGGTCATGACGGAGCGGGGACGGACGATTTTGCAGGAGGTTTACCAGGCGCCGGCGGCCAAGATCGATCTGATCCCGCATGGTATTCCCGACGTGCCATTTGCCGCCTCGGATGATTACAAGGACCAGTTCGGCGTGGGCGGAAAGAAGGTGTTGCTGACGTTCGGGCTGCTGTCGCCGAACAAGGGGATTGAACATGTGCTGAATGCACTCCCTGAAATCGTGGCGGAGTTTCCCGACGTCGTCTACATCGTGCTGGGCGCCACGCACCCCCACGAGTTGCGCACGCGAGGCGAAGCGTACCGCATGGGCCTCGAGGCCATCGCCAGGAACAATAAACTAGAGAGTAACGTCATCTTTTGCAATCGCTTTGTAGAACTGAAGGAACTGACTGAGTTCATTGGAGCGGCCGATCTTTACATTACTCCTTATCTGGACGAAGCCCAGAGTACATCGGGAACATTGGCGTACGCGTTTGGCGCGGGCAAAGCGGTGATCTCCACGCCGTATTGGCACGCCGGCGAGTTGTTGAAGGACCAGCGCGGGGTACTGGTGCCATTTGCAGACCCGCGGGCGATTGCACGCGAGGCGAGCGGGTTGTTGCGCGACGAAATTCGCCGCAACGCGATGAGCGATAACGCCTACAAGTTGGGCCGCGCCATGGTGTGGAGCAACACGGCCGGCTTGTATATGCGCTCCTTTGAACTGGCCAGACGGCTGGAGGCGGTGGCGGCCCGCGAATTTGTCCCCGCGAACGGGTTCGGCCATCTGCCGCATGCCTCGCCGGAATTGAATCTGGATCATCTCTACCAGATGACCGATTCCACAGGCATTTTCCAGCACGCCAGCTTCACTGCGCCGAATCTCGCCGAAGGCTACTGCACCGACGACAATGCGCGCGCGCTCATCCTGGCGGTGTTGCTCGGCCAATTGGACGGAGCTCCGCAGCGTGTGCGCGCGCTAGCCACAACCTACGCCGCATTCCTGGACCGTGCCTTCGATCCAAAAACGACGCGCTTCCACAATTTCCTGAGTGCGGACCGCCGTTGGCTCGACGAACGGGGATCCGAAGACTCTCATGGCCGGGCCATCTGGGCGCTGGGCACGGCGGTGGGGCGTTCGGTGCATTCGGGTCCGGAAGAGATGTCGGCACAACTATTCGCGCAGGCGCTGCCAGCCGTGGCGGAGTTCACTTCGCCGCGCGCCTGGGCCTTCAGCCTGATTGGCATTCACGAATATCTGCGCCAGATGAAGAGCGACCGCCAGGCCAAGCGCGTGCGCAAAGAGTTGACCGAGCGGCTGGTGACGATCTTCGACAAAGTCGCCGAGCCCGGCTGGACCTGGTTCGAACAGAGCTTGACTTATGACAACGCCAAGCTGGCTCACGCTCTGATTGTCAGCGGACGCGCCATGCGGCAGAAGAACGTGTACGAACGTGGCATCCAGGCGCTGCGCTGGCTGGTGGGGGTGCAGACCTCGCAGTATGGTCAACTGCGGCCCATTGGCAGCAACGGATTCTATAAGCGCAACGGCGCACGCGCGGAATTCGACCAACAGCCCATCGAGGCGCAGACCACCGTCTCGGCGTGCCTGGAAGCCTACCGCGCCACAGCCGACCCGTGGTGGCATCGACAGGCGCAACGCGCCTTCGACTGGTTCCTCGGCTCGAACGATCTCGGGCTGGAACTCTACGCCCGCCAGAATGGCGGCTGCCGCGATGGGCTGCACCCGGACCGGGGCAACCAAAACCAGGGTGCGGAATCCACGCTGGCCTTCCTCCTGTCACTGGCGGAAATGCGGCTGACACAAAATAGGGCGACTAGCGTTCCCCGAACCGCGCTGGTAGCCTCGGCCGCCCGATGAGGCAAGTCGACGTAACGCGCAGCACGGTCACGTTGGACCCCGACCGTACGCACGTGCTGGCCCGGCCTTTCCGGCTCATGAGCGACCAGCGCTCCATTAAGATTTCCGCCCGGGTTATGGCGCTGCCCGAAAACGATGTCCATACCCTTTTGGAAGGGGTCCGGGCCGAATTCGGCGATCGCCAATTCAAGATCGACGAATTCCTCCGCCGCCGGTTCGACGAGGTCAGCCCTTATCTGCTCCATGGCCAGACATTGTCGGAAGAACGCAAGTTGCTGCTGGGCGGATATTTCACTCACGAGTATTCGCTCGAAGCCGCGGCGTTGTTCAATCCCTCGATGGTGCCGCACCCCGATCAGTCGGACGTACCGCCGGGATCGCTGCGTTTCATCCTGAGCTTGCGCGCCACGGCCGAAGGGCACGTATCCTCGATCGCGTTTCGTACCGGATTATTGAACGCCGACAACAAAATCGCGATGGACGTGCCCTCCCGCTATAGCCTCGAGCCGATGCAAGTGCCCAACTCGACGTTTGACAAACCCCTGTTCGAACGCAAGCTGCAGGAACTCCATCTCATGGCCGAGTTCAACCGCGAAGTCCTCAGCGCCTTGCCCGACGCATTCACGATGGAAGAATTGCGCGCCAGCATCGGTCGCGCCGCCAAACAACTCCCGGAGCGTGAGCGGGAAACGACCAAAGTTGTGGCCCGAGAAACCCTGATGCTCGCCAGCTCCAATTACGAAGTCCAGTTCGCGCCGCAGTCGGGTTTGTCCGAACGGGTTTTGTTTCCCGTCACGCCTTCGCAGAGCAATGGGATCGAGGACGCTCGCTTTGTCCTGTTCCACAACGAAGATGGCACGCAAATCTATTATGCGACCTACACGGCTTACGACGGCAAGATGATCCTGCCTCAGTTTCTCGAAACGTCCGATTTCCTTCGTTTCAAATTCATCACGCTGAACGGCCCGGCCGTGGAGAACAAAGGCATGGCGCTGTTCCCCCGCAAGATCAAGGGCCTCTATGCGATGCTGGGCCGGCAGGACGCGGAGAATATCTACGTGAGCTTCTCCGATCATCTCCATTTCTGGCATACCATGCAGCTCATTCTGGAGCCTAAATTCTCCTGGGAGTTTATCCAGTTAGGAAATTGCGGCTCGCCGATCGAAACCGATGCCGGCTGGCTGGTAATCAGCCACGGTGTCGGTCCCATGCGCAAGTACTGCATCGGGGCCTTCCTGCTCGATCGCGACGACCCAACCAAGGTAATCGGCCGCCTGCCCGAGCCGCTGATCAAGCCAAATGCCAACGAACGCGACGGCTACGTGCCCAATGTCGTTTACTCGTGCGGCAGCCTGGTGCATGGCGGACAACTGGTAATTCCCTATGGGATATCCGACTATGCCACAACCTTCGCGACAATTCCGCTCGACCAGGTCCTGGCCGCGATGGAATAGCGGGTCCTGTCAATGGCGTCAGCGGTACTCAACTGTACATTCAGCCTCTAAGTCCGCTTTCTTCCCCTTGACGTAAGTCAAGAATCGCCACATAATTCTATCAGAGCCAGGGTCTTATTAGCTCTGGGATCTCTTTGGAAGGAAGGAGTGACCATGCCAACCGACATCGCCAAACTTGCGCATCAATTGTGGTTAGAGAGGGGCGGTCCCATTGGATCGGATCAAGAAGACTGGTTCCGGGCGGAAGCGCTGCTCACAAACGCAGGCGCCGTGCCGGGCGAAGATCTATCCGGACGTCCATCGATCCCCTGCCGCGATACTCGTACCGAGTCCGAACTGCCGCCTGAGTTCCTTTGGGATGGACATTGGGAGGTATGGGAACGCGAGTGGGTCACCGCCCGCTGGGTCTGGGACGTACGCGCCTCACGCGCTGGAGTTACGAATCGGGCGTGTCTTGCCGGCGAGCCCGCGTAGGCGGGCCCGCCGGCCCGGAACGAACCGGATCGAGGCTACTTTATATCGATTTTGAGCAGGGCGTCTGAATGCTCGTGACGCCAGTCCCAGTAAGCTTGCTGATCGTTTTCGTTGACCTTGGCAAAATCGCGATACTTGCGATGGTTGTCTTTCACGTACACACGATAGGCCTGATCCTCATGATTATTCCATTCATGATCGTCATTATGGTTCTTGTCGTGGTAGGTACGAGCGGCCTTTTCGTGGGCTTCGGCCCTTTGATCGTCGGCTCGCAGTGTTGTTGGAGCCATTGCGATTGGCACTATCAGGGCGGCACCCAACAAAGCTGCATTCAAGAAACGGGGCATGGTTTATCTCCTGGGGCCAACGGAGCAATCGTTGCACCAAACAGCCGGCAACGGCTGTAGTGAACGCAACGATCTGAATACAAAGACGACCGTGCCCACCGAATGGTCCACGGCGCAATCCAGGGGGAAGGCGCCCGCGAAGCAGGGCAAAAGCTGCACCTGGAAAGTGCGGAACTTGCGGCTGACCCAAGGTTTCCGATTCGCCCCAACCCCAGCCGCGCTAGAGAGGCCCAGTGGCGACTCGCGTGCAGTTGTTTCAGGTTGCATCTGCGAAGACAAACTCCCGTAAAAACCGACCTGCCTCCGGCAGGGCTCGCTGCGCGGCCCGGGCTTCGGGGCCACGCCGGAGCCATTGTCGTGTTTGGAACCATCGCAGCGCTGTACTTTGCGCGCGAGATCTTAATTCCGCTCGCATTTGCTCTCATCCTGACCTTTCTATTGACTCCGGTGGTGGCGTTTCTCCAGAGGCTGCGCGCCGGTCGCGTGCTGTCCGTGCTCACGACGTTGCTGCTTTCGATCGCGGTGCTTGGCGGCATCGGCTGGATCATCGCGACCCAGTTCGTGGACGTCGCCAATCAGCTCCCTCTATACCGCCAGAACATCCACGCCAAGATTGCCGCGATTCACATCCCCGCAACCGGGCAGCTAGGCAAAGCCGCCCAAAGCGTGCAGGAGGTCGTGCGGGACCTCACGGGCCCGGGCCCGGAATCCCCGGCCCTAGCTCCCCGGAGTCAGAATCGTAAGCAGCCGAATGCGCCGCTTGCGCCCATGTCTCCCGTGCCCGTCCGGATGGTCCAAGCCCCAACCAGCGGATGGGTGCAGCTTCGCGATTTGGGCACGCCCATCCTTGCGCCTCTGGGACGGGCGGGAATGGTGGTCATCTTCACGATCTTCATGCTGCTGAAGAGAGAGGACTTGAGGAACCGTCTTCTGCGGCTGGCCGGGCTCGGCCAGTTGAACATGATGACCCAAGCGCTGGACGACACGTCAAGCCGGGTCAGCCGATACCTGCTGATGCAATTCCTGGTCAATGCTGGTTTTGGAACTGTGTTTGGTTTTGGCCTTTACTTGATTGGCGTACCCTATGCAGCGCTATGGGGAGCGGTCGCCGGCATCCTGCGGATTGTGCCGTACGTGGGAACGCTGGCTGCCGCGATGCTGCCGCTGGCGCTCTCTTTGGCCGAATTTGACGGCTGGCTAAAGCCCCTTCTCGTGTTCCTGGTCTTTGCGGTCCTCGAACTGATCGTCGGCAACTTCGTCGAACCCTGGCTTTACGGCGCGCACGTGGGAATCTCATCCCTGGCGCTGCTGGTGGCCGCCGTCTTCTGGGCCGTTCTGTGGGGACCCGCGGGACTGATCCTGTCTACTCCTCTGACGGTCTGCGTTGTGGTTCTGGGCCGCTACGTCCCGCAACTCTCGTTTCTGCACATCCTGCTGGGGGATGAACCGGTGCTCGCGGCCGAAGCCCAGATCTACCAGCGGCTGCTCGCCATGGATCAACTGGAAGCGCATAACGTGGTGGAGCAGTTTCTTAAGGGAAGGCCGTTGGTGGAGTTGTACGACTCGGTGCTCATCCCGGCTTTGACTATGGCCGAACAGGACCGGCACAAAGGTGCAATCGACGCAGTCAGGGAAGAGTTCCTATTCCTCAGCATCAACGAAATGATCGCCGAGTTCTCCGAGTATCAAGTGGCGGACAGCGCATCCGGCCAAGACTCCGCGCCGATACCGGACGCCGCGGAGCATCCTAATGCCAGGATTGTCTGTCTGCCGGCCCATGATCGGGCCGATGAAGTCACGGCCGCCATGCTGTCTCAGATCCTGGAACAAAAGGGATTCGCGACATTGTCCTTTCCCGTGGTCGCGTCTTCTCTCAATGAGGTGCTCGCGATGATTGAAGCCGGACGGGGCGACGTAGTCTGCATCTCGGCGTTGCCGCCTTACGCGTTCGCGCCGGCGCGGGCCATGTGCAAGCAGATCCGGGAACGGTTTCCAAAACTCAAAGTGGTGGTTTGCGTCTGGGGATTCGCGGGCGATACGCAGAAAGCCATGACCCGTTTCGAGCGAACGCAACCCGATCGGCTGTCCACCAGCCTGGCACAGGCCGTGGAGCATGTGCAGGAACTCGTTAGTCCCAAGCCGGAGGCGGCAGCCGTCTCCGCCAGCCTGGTGGAGGCCTAATCCCAATACTGTTCACCTTGGTGGGGCAGACCATCGCACTTTGTGGTCTGCCGCCCGCGGGGCCTAATCCTGGTCCAGGTATTCGCCAGGCACGTCGTCCTCTGGGACTTGTTTGGTGTGAACTTCAGCCACGTCGGGGTCGGGGGCATCTTCGACGCCGCTGATCGCTTCGGCTTCGAAGGACTGCCCTTCCTCAAGTAACTCTTCGACGCTCTCCGAGCCCGCCTCCGCGACGCCTGACAATCCCTGGTTATCCCCGGACTGGCCGGCTGAACTTGTACTTGCATCTTGCTTAGTCATGCACGTATTGTTGCACGCGGCGTACCAATAGTTATGCATCGATTGGAGGGCGGGCAATTCTGCCCCGGGGTCAAGATTGGCCGCCCTCCAAAGCGATGCTACGCAGATTGACCCACTACCCAATCCCGAGCCGCTTGAACACGGGGACTTTGACAAAATCCGCGATGAAGGCAAAGACCGCGGCCGCCACGAGTATTCCTCCGACCGCGAATACAGGCAGAGGGCTCATGGCGATTCCGCAAATCGCCAGCGTCGAGGCGATCAGCACATCTATTGCGGACGACCCGATGAGCCACCGGCTGGGACGAGCGGAGCCCATGCGTTGACGTTCCCGATTGGTGTAGGTGGTTGCCTGATTGCCGAACACTATGGCCACGAAGGCCAGAGTCCTTAGCGCGTCGATTCCAAGGCCCAGGCGGAATTTGCCGATGGCCAGAACGGCGGTACAAAAGACCAGCTCGCAGGTTCCCATGAAGACACCCGCAATCGTTAATCGGCCGATCCGCCAGGCATTGGGCATCGGGGACGGCCGCACGTTATCCGTCGCCAACGACATGCCGAGCAGGTCGCCGGCGAGCATGATAATGACCATCAACATCGGAGTCAGGATCGCGTGCCCGGTCAACACCAGACCCACCGCTAGGAAGAGCACCTGCACGGTTTTCTTGGTAACCGAGTTGAGCGCGTAAGTGAAGATGCGCTGGAACGTCACGCGGCCTTCTTTGACCGAAGCGACGATACCGCCGAGTCCGGGCGTGGTGAGCACGATGCCGGCCGCCGACTTGGCCACATCGGTCGCCGTCGACACCGCGATTCCCATCTGTGCCTGGCGCAGCGCGGGCGCGTCGTTGGCGCCGTCGCCGCACATGCCCACGGTGTGGCCGCTCTTCTGGAACGCCTTGACCAAGTTGTACTTCCCCTCGGGAAGGACGCCGGCGAAGACGGCGAAATCCTCGGGACGTACGCCGTCGGGGATCGGTCCGGGTGGGCAGACTTTGCCGTCCAGGCCTACGGCATGCGCCACGATGGCTGCCGTCGCCGGGGCATCGCCCGTTATCATTACGGTGCGCACGCCCAACGTGTGCAGCTCCGCAATCAACGCGGCAGAATCCGTTCGAGGCGGATCGCTGAGAGCGACGATTCCCGCGAGCTTCAAGGCGTTCGGCGGACCCACTGCGACGGCCAGCACCCGGTAGCCCTGTGCCTCCAGTTCGCTCGCGGTCTTCGATGCGTCCGGATCTGCTGGAGTAAGGCCGCCAACTGCGGTAAAGGCCCCCTTCACGGCACGCACGGTGACGCCGCCCGCATCGGCCGCAGTCGCCTCCGACATCTTGGTCCCCGGATCGAACGGAGTAAACTTGATCAATTTCGGCAGATCGGAGGCCGCTTTCTTCGCGGCTGCGGCACGGATGGCCGCGTCTACCGGATCCTGCCCGCCATCCGAACTCGCCAGGGCAGCCAGTCCCAGTACGTGCGGCTCGTCGAAGCCGGCCATGGCGTGCACTGCGGTGACCGTCAGTTCGTTTTGCGTCAGTGTGCCGGTCTTATCCGCGCACAGCACGTCGATACTGGCCGCTTCATCGACGGCGGAGAGCCGCGTCGGGAGGACGCCGAGCTTTGCCAGAGCCCGTGCGCCGAGCGCCGCCGCAAGCGTAAAAGTGGCCGGCAGCGCGACCGGGATCGACGCCAGAACCGCCGTGAGCACCAGGGGGACGATCTCCCCAAACGGCATCTTGATCGCGTGGGCATATCCCACCAGCATCACGATGAGGACGCCATTGAACATGGCGAGATTGCGCACCACGCGCAGAACGGCCTTCTGCTGAGTGCTCTCGACGTGCGCGGTGCGAACCAACTCCGCTGTGCGTCCAAACTTGGTGCGCGCTCCGGTCGCGGTAACCTCCGCAACGGCCTCGCCGCGCCGCACCAGCGCTCCCGCATACGTTTCGAACCCGGCGCTGGCTTCGATCGGAACGGATTCCCCGGTGAGCATGGACTGGTCGAGCAGCACGGATCCGTCAGTCAGGCGCACATCGGCGGCAACCACGGCGCCGAGCGACAGCTTCACCATATCGCCCGGCACGAGTCCGGCCGCCGGCACGGTCGCCCAGGCATTATCGCGGCGGACAGATGCGTTCAACGCGAGCCGCGACTTCAGCGCGGCAAGGGTCGCCTGAGCGCGCCCTTCCTGCAAAAACCCGAGGGCCGCGTTGAAGGCCAGCAGAACCCCGATGATGGCAGCCTCGACGTATTTGCCGAGAACAACCTCGAGCACGATCGCCGCTTCAAGCATCCATGGAACCGGCGCCCAAAACTTGGTCAGCGCGCGGCGTAGCGGATCGGAAGACGTGTCGGGTACGGCGTTTGGGCCGAACTTTTCGAGCCGGCTGCGTGCTTCATCGCTGGTGAGGCCTGATGGAGTCATGGGGCGACCATTCTACTTCTCCAGCAGCTTACGGATAGATTCCAATTCTTCCTTGCGTTTCGCGGTGGTCTTGGGATATGCCATCTTCAGTTCTTTGAGCGTATCCAGGACGATTTGGGAAACGATCGCGCGGGCATTCTCCTTGTCGTCGGCGGGAACGGCGTACCAGGGCGCGTGATGGGTGCTGGTCGCGCCAAGGCAAGCCTCATAAGCCGCCATGTAATCCTTCCAATATTTCCTCTCGTGAATGTCGGCGAGGCTGAACTTCCAGTTCTTTTCCGGCTGGTCGATACGCTCCAGGAATCGCTTGCGCTGTTCTTCCCGCGAGAGATGGAGGAATACTTTGACGGTCCGCGTGCCGTTGCGGTAAAGATGCCTTTCCAGGTCGGCGATGGACTGGTAGCGCTCCGCCCAGATGACTTTTTCGTCGCGCAGTTCTTCGGAGAGTCCCTGGCTGCGGAGAATCTCCGGGTGCACCCGAACCACCAGCACTTCCTCGTAATAGGAACGATTGAATATGCCGATCTGTCCGCGTTCGGGAAGCCGGAATGTCGTGCGCCAGAGGAAATCGTGTTGCAATTCCTCAACGCTCGGCTGCTTGAAACTGGATACCTGGCAGCCTGCCGGATTGATCCCGGACATGACATGCCGGATAGCGCCATCCTTGCCGGCGGCGTCCATACCTTGAAAGATCAACAGCAGGGCATAGCGATTGGACGCGTAGTGCAGGCGTTGCAGCGAGCTCAACTCCGCAACGTGTTCCTCCAGCAGTTGTTGATACTCCTTCTTGGACTTGCAGAAGGGCTTCACCCTCGTCGGCCACTGGTTGAGTTTGACTTTCTCACCCGGCCGCACACGGAAATCCTTTGAATCGATTCTCATCTTCATCCTTTCGTTGTCAGCGCTTCGAAACCGGAGATGACGTCGAACAGTTCCTCATCGATGCCGCTCTGACGCAAACGATGGAATGTCCGGTTGAGATCCTCCAGTAATTCGTCGATGTTTTTTTCGGCGCGTTGCATAGCGGCCAGGCGGCTCGCGTTCTCGCTCGCGAGGGATTCGGCGCACGCCCGAAACATCGAGATAAAAAGATATTCGCGGATCAGTGCGCCGAGAGTCGCCGTGCCGCCGCACATGATCTCCGGCAAACTCTTGGCCGGCCAGGGGACCTTGGCCAGACCTTGTTCCCATTGCGCGTCGAGCGGCAACAAGCGCTGGCTGACCGGCTCGTAGAGCGCCGCGGACTGCGGGCGGTTATGGAAGACGTAAAGACGCGCATACTCGCCTTTGGCCCGATGCTGTTCGCTTTCGATTTGAATCTGCCCGACGAGCTGGGTGATGGCCTTGACGGAATTCGGCACCGGGAAGAGTCCGATGGGCGCGAGGCCTGCGTCCGCCAGGCGCTCATGAACGCGCTCACCGACGGCCCAAACCTCGGCTTTGCCCGAAAGAGCCGCCAGCGTCTTGACCGCATAGTCGGACACCACCTCGTTGAATTGGCCCACCAGCCCCTGGTCGGAACCGAAGACGACGGCGCCGATCGCACCAGCATCGGTCTGCCCTTTCCGTTCTGGAACCAAAGGCGCCGGCCCTCTTTCGCGGAAGCATGCGCCCAAACCCAGTTCCACGGCGCGATAGTAATCGGCCAACGCGCTCACCGAATTCTCGTATTGCCCGATGCTCGATGCCGCCACCGCCTTCATCGTGCGGACGACGGATTCGAGATCCCCGGCTCCGGCGATTTTTCGGCGCATGCTCGCCGTGGTGTCGCTCATGGCTTCTTCTCGGGTTCAGGCTTCGGCTTGGGCTGGAAGCGGGCAAGGGCTTTGGCCGCGATGTCGACAATCGCTTTGCGATCCTCATCGCTCAGTTTGCCAGCGGTATCCAACCGCGCGCGCACGTCCGCCGGGATATCCGGTGCCGCCTCGCATAGGGCGTGTTCGGCGTCCGTCATCTGGTCCAGCGGCACAAGGTCGAAGAGTCCGGCGGTCAATGCCAGCAGCACCGCGATTTGCGCGGGCACCGAGACCGGGGAGAATTCGGGCTGTTTGAGGCACGCGCGGATTCGGCGTCCGTGTTCGATGGTCTTGCGGGTGTCCGCATCCAGGCGCGCGCCGAACCGGGAAAAGGTTTCAAGCTCCTCGAATTGCGCGTAGGATAGCTTGAGGTCGCCGGCTACCGCACGGTAGGCCGCGAGTTGCGCCTGGCCGCCCACGCGCGACACGGATTTTCCCACATCCACCGCGGGCAGGACGCCCAATTCGAAAAGCGATGGTGAAAGGTAGATCTGCCCATCCGTGATGGAAATCAGGTTGGTCGGAATATAGGCGGAAATGTCCTGCGCTTCGGTTTCGATGATGGGCAGCGCGGTGAGCGATCCGCCGCCCAGTTCTTTGCGCAAGTGCGTCGCACGTTCGAGCAGCCGCGAGTGGATATAAAAGATATCGCCGGGAAACGCCTCCCGGCCGGGCGGACGGCGCAGCAGCAGAGAGAGTTCGCGGTAGGAGCGCGCGTGTTGCACCAGGTCGTCGTAAACGATCAGCACATCCCGGCCCGCTTCCATGAAAAACTCCGCGATGCTGGTGGCGGCGTAAGGCGCGATGTAAGCGAGACCCGGCGGGTCGTTGCCCTCGCTCACGACGACGACGGTGTAAGCCATCGCGCCCTTTTCCCGCAGGTTCGCCACGGTCTTCGCCACTGCGGACGCGCGCTGACCGATGGCACAATAAACGCACAGCACGTTCCGGTCGCGCTGGTTGAAGATGGCGTCGGTCGCAATCGCGGTCTTGCCCGTCTGCCGGTCGCCGAGAATCAACTCGCGCTGGCCGCGCCCAACGGGAATGAGCGCGTCAATCACCATGATGCCGGTCTGGAGAGGCACTGTAACGGGCGCGCGGTCCATGATAGGCGGGGCTGGACGTTCGATGGGCAGACGCTTGGTGGAGGCCACCGGCCCTTGGCCGTCGAGCGGCCGGCCGAGCGGGTCGATAGCGCGCCCAAGCAACCCAGCCCCCACGGCCACATCCATGACCCGGCCCGTGCGCCGGACTTCATCTCCCGCGTGCAGATGCGAGTAGTCGCCCAGCAGAACGACGCCAATCTCGTCTGCATCCACGTTGAACGCGATCCCTAGCACATCGCCGGGAAACATCACCAATTCATCGAAGCCCACGCCGGGGAGACCCGACACTTTGGCGATTCCGGTGGCGACGCTGGTGATGGTGCCCACCTCCCGCGGCGTCAGGGCCGGCGTGAATACCTTCCGCACTTGGCCTATTTCGGCAAACGCACTGTCGAAATCGCTCTGCAGGCTCTCAGGTTCCATGGTCACTGGCCCTTTGTTACGGGCTTGGATTCTTCGGGTTTGGGTTCGGGTTCGGTCTTGGTTTCGGGTTCGGGCGCGGCCTTGGCTTCGGGTTCAGGCCTGGCCTTGGCTTCCGGCTCGGGTTCGGTCTTGGTTTCCGGTTCGGGCGCGGCCTTGGTCTCCGGTTCGGGCGCGGCCTTGGCTTCCGGTTCGGGCTTGGCCTTGGCTTCGGGTTCAGGCCTGGCCTTGGCTTCAGTTTTCTCTCTTTCTTTGAGAAGCTCGTCGACGCCCTTTTCCAGCGATGCCAGATAGTCGGCGATGCTCCAGGCCACCTTCTGTCCATTCGTAGTGAGTTCGATGCCGCTGACCAAATCCGGCGCGGTCTCAAATTGCACGCGGATCTCGGCGGAGAAGGTTTCGTTGAGCGCATTTTGTATGGCGGCGCGCTGCTCCGCGGGCAAGTCAAACGTGCTGCGCACCACCGCGGGACCGGACGCTGTCTTAAGTGCCTCGCCAAGGCCTTCTTTTGCCTTCCCGTCCATCTCACGCAAGCGGCGCGTGAACACCTCGCCCAGGCGTTCTTCCAGACTCACCGTGGCCAGATCCGTCAGCGCCTTGCGCGTTATGGCAAATACTTCCTGCTGCGTCCTGCGGCGGATTGCCTCATGTAAGGTCTGCTCTTGGTTGCGCAACGCTTCCTGCCGCTTGGAACTCAAATCGGCGGCGGCCTTGCGCGCTTCGTCGAGAAGCCGCTCACGCTCGGCCTGTGCTTCGTTTGTCGCTTTGGTCATCAGCGCGGCGCGCTGCTGGTCGAACTCCGCATTCTTGTGCTGGAACTCGTCGTGCTCCTTTTGAGCTTCGGCCTTCTTCGCGTCGGCGTTCGCCAATTCCGCTGCAATGCGTTTCTCCCGCGCATCGATGGCGTCGAGGACGGGTTTGTAAAGGAAGCGCTTCATCAGCCACACCAGGATCAGAAAGTTGAGCGCCTGCGCAACGATGGTGAACCAATCGGCTAACATATGCTTACTTCTTTGCGGCTTGCGCGATAACGTGGTTCCAGAACGGGTTGGCGAAGATCAGAATCATCGAGACCACGAAGCAGTAAATAGCGGTGGACTCGATCATCGCCAAGCCCACGAACAAGGTCCGGGTGATGGTGGCGGAGGCATCCGGCTGTTGGGCCAGCGAAGTCAGCGCCGTGGCCACCGCCCTCCCTTCCGCCAGCGCGGGCCCCATGGTCCCGAAACCGGTGGTAATGCCGGCGATGACAATCGATGCCACCGCGATTATAGTCATGCTATCCACAGTATTCTCCTTTTGTTGCCGTAGTTCATGCTGGAACGGCTTTCAGGGGCGCAGCTTTGGGCTTACGGACCCGCGTGGCGGCCGCGATGTAAACCGTTGCCAGGATGCTGAAAATGTAGGCCTGCACCATGCCGGTGAGCAGACCGAGCACCGTCATGACGATCGGGAAGATGAACGGCGTGATCGTCAGTAGGATACCGACAATCATGGCGCCGCTCATCATGTTGCCGAACAAACGGATGGCCAGGGCCAGCGTGCGTGAGAGTTCGCTGATGATGTTGAACGGCAGCATGATGACCGTCGGCTTCGCATAGGACTTGAGGTAGCTGCCCAACCCTTGCTCCTCGATGCCGAAGAACGGCACGGCCACGAAGACGCAAAGCGCGAGTGCCGCCGTGGTCGATAGCGATGCAGTCGGCGGCTGGTAGCCGGGAATGACAGTGCAAAGGCTGGCTAGGGCGACAAACAGAAACAGCGTGCCCAGAAAGCCGAGATATTTCTCCGGCTGACTGAGTCCAACTTCCTCAATCTGCTTCCGGATACCGGTGACGACAATCTCCAGAAGGTTCTGCCAGCGGGAGCGTTCGAGACCGACGGAAAGCTTGCGCGTGATCAGTCTTGAACCGCCGGCCAGCACCAGCATCAGAGCCCACGTGAACACAATGGTGGCGTTGAGTTTGAAAAACCCGTATTGCCAAAACACGATCTGGTCGGGACTAAGGTGCATGGCTGGCCCCCTGTGCCGAATAAGCCGGCCTTTCCGCCGCTCGAGTGAAACGCGTCACGAAAAGGCGTGCCATGAAAAATCCGAGGAGGCACACCAGCAGCCTCTCCCAATGATCGCGCCCGATAAAATAGAAACCCGCCAGGGCAACGCCCGTTCGCAGCAATAGGCTGCCTAAGAACAGAAACGCCGGCTGTTTGGCCGAGACGCCCTTACGAACCGTCCACCACAGACCGCCGAAGAATATCGCCCCGAGAAGGACGCCACCCAGCAGAGCCAGCACCAGACCGAAAGGTTCAGTCATCGTCGTTCTCCTGATCGTCTCGCATCTCCTTGTCTTCCTTGCTCACCCAATGCCAAGCATTCAAACAGCCAAGGACCAGGCCGATGACCAGAAACGTCAGCGTCCAGGAAAGCTGTCCTGGGTTGCGCTTGTCCAGCCAGATGCCGAACGCCGCGCCGAGCAGCGTCGGAACCACTACCGACCAGCCAACCAGCCCCATCATGCCCAAGCCAAACCAGACGCCTTGTGCGGAGTTGCGGTGCGCCTTGGACTTGCGCGCCGCTTTCGCGGCAATCTCGCGGCTGAACGATTCGTTACTCACGATGAAACTCCGCCAGGCGGCTGATGAAGTCGCTCTCCATTTTCGCCATCACCGAGCGCACGCTCTGCTCCCGTTCGTCCAGCTTCAGAAATTCTTTCTCCACCGCCGCATGTAGTTGGCCGAGGTCCGTTCCGCCGATTGCGTTGCGCACCGAGACGAGCACGTCCAGTCCGGTCTTCACCAGCACCCCTTCATCGACGGCTGCATAAACCTCGCCTTCGCCTTCGTTTTGATAGGTCAGGATTCCGGGAGCGAGCGCCGCAACGCAATCCAGCCGGTGTGGCAGGAGCCCAAACGATCCCTCGCGGGTTTCCGCCACGATGCGCGAGACGCCGGTCTTCTCGGCGAAGATTCCGAAGGGCAGCAGAATCTTAAGATGCATGAGCGCCGGCTGGGGCACGTTCGACCTCCGGTTTAGGTTTTGGCTCGGGCTGCTGCTTGGCGGCGGGCTTCTTGGCTTCGTCAATCGCGCCGATCATGTAAAGCGCGCTTTCCGGGTAGTCTTTGAATTCATCGTGCAGAATTCGTTCACAGCCATCCAGCGAGTCT
>Ga0181535_10001403_pt1 | contig 31553 bp, 25 predicted proteins | sample PEATcosm2014_Bin_44_FD_119774 | JGI IMG/M metagenome (GOLD analysis project Ga0181535, IMG submission 119774) | Peatland microbial communities from MTU Mesocosm Facility, Houghton, MI, USA - PEATcosm2014_Bin17_30_metaG | ecosystem: Environmental > Terrestrial > Soil > Wetlands > Peat | place... | reverse complement strand
TGAACGAGTCACGGAAACGCGTTATGTGAATTGGCGGGCGGCGCCCTTTTCATTCGATCCGAGGGGACATGCCGCCGTCGACGGAGCTATCGATGAGCGTTTCCCATGAGGCCTTCTTGTCGCTGCTGAAGAGCGTGGCGAGCGACACCGAGACGATGCTGAGCGAGCTCTTGGCGCAGGCGCCCGCCGCAGGCGAGCGCGACCGCCCCGCGCGTCTGCTCGAGGCGATGCGCTATTCCAGCCTGAGCGGCGGCAAGCGCATCCGCCCCCTGCTGGTCGTCGCGAGCGGCGATCTGTTCGGCGTTCCGCGGCGACGGTCGCTGATGGCGGGAGCGGCGCTCGAGCTCATCCATTGCTACTCGCTCGTTCATGACGATCTGCCGGCCATGGACAACGACGATATGCGGCGCGGCCGTCCCACGACTCACAAAGCCTTCGACGAAGCGACCGCCATCCTTGCCGGGGACGGCTTGCTCACCCTCGCTTTCGACGTGGCCACGCGTCCCGCGGTCCATCCCGAGGCTGAGGTGCGCGTCACTCTGGTCGGCGCGCTCGCGCGCGCTGCGGGCGTCGGCGGCATGGTCGGCGGTCAACTGCTCGACCTCGACGCGGAAGGACGTTTCGCTGACGGCAAGCCGCGTGCGCTCGACGAAGCGGCGATCGGCGCATTGCAGGCGATGAAGACTGGCGCGCTGTTGCAATTCGCCTGCGCCGCCGGCGCGATTCTCGGCAAGGCCAGCGCCGCGGAGCGCGACGCGCTCGATCGATATGGCGCGTCCGTCGGCAAGGCGTTTCAAGTCTCCGACGACCTGCTCGACGTCGAAGGCGACAGCGCGGCCCTCGGCAAGGCCGCCGGCAAGGACGCGGCCGCCGGCAAGGCGACGCTGGTTGGGATCCTTGGCGTAGAGACCGCAAGAGCGCGCCTCAAGGGCCTCGTCAGCGAAGCGGGCGCGGCTCTAGCGCCGTTCGGAGAGCGGGCGCAAACGCTCGTGGAGACGGCGAGATTTGTCGCTGAACGAGGAAAGTAGGGACGGGGACTGCGAGACGGCGCAGCGCGTCGGAAGGAAGGCGCCGGCGGGTCCGCCGCGGCGCGCGTCGACAGCGCACGGCGACGGATCAGGATCGACAGCAACGCCAAACCGTTGCAAATTTGGGCAGGAACCTGCGGCGATCTGGCGAATGTCGGATCGACTGGCGAACAAGCCAGCGCTCCTCCGACTTCGAGCCCGTGAGTAGATTCCGAAACTGCCGCTGACGCACGCCTTTGTCTAATCTGATTCGGCTGCCAAAATGCATGGCCTGCCGAACCCAACATTGGAGGGAAAAATGCGTAAGCTTGCTATGCTGATCGCCGCCATGGCGACGCTGTCGGCGGCGGCTCTGACGCCGACGACGGCTGATGCCGGTTGCTACCGGCTCGGCCTGTCCGGATATCATTGGTATCATTTCTGCGCCGGTCCTCCCGTCCTCTACCCACACCAGCGCGTCTGCCGGAATGGCCATTGCTGGTATCGCTAGTGCACACAGAGCCTGTCTCGTCTCCAATCGGACGAGACAGGCTGGCGCGATCGGGCGGCAAGTTGCATAGCGAGCGTTCCTGACTTTGGCCTTCGCGCGCGTGGGGTGATTCCTGCCGACCGCGGCATGCCCGGTCGCGCTGCGCCGAAGTCCGATCCCGCCCAATGACGCTATTGTCTCATCGCGGGGATGCTCCCTCGAATGGCCAGGAATCAACCCGCCCATAGCGATCGCGTTCCAGGAGCGGCCGAGGAATCGATCCGTGACCACTGGATGCTCTTTCTGGTCGAAGGAGCAGCCCTCGTTGTGTTGGGCCTGCTGGCGATCGTCGTTCCATCGATCGCCAGCGTGAACGTGACGATTGTTCTGGGCTGGCTCTTTCTCGTCAGCGGGGTCGTGGGCTTAGCGACGACATACTGGGCGCGACAGGCGCCAGGGTTCTGGTGGTCGCTCGTGTCGGCTTTGCTCGCGATTTCTGTCGGCGTCGTCCTGATCGCGAACAAATCGCAGGATCTATACGGCGGTCTGATGGGATGGCCATTTGAGAATGTCGGCCCAATGCGGCTGATATTGGTTCTGTTCTTCCTGGTCGAAGGGGGCGCGTCGATCATGTTCGCTTTCGAACACCGACGTCAGTTCTCCGGGCGCTGGGCCTGGATGCTGGTGAGCGGCGTCGTCGACATCGGCTTGGCGAGCGTCATCATTTTTGATCTTCCGGGGACCTCGGCCTGGACGATGGGCCTTCTCGTCGGCGTCAACATGATTCTCGGCGGCGTCGCCCTGATCGCGATGGGATTGCATGCCCGCACTGGACGCGCTGGTTCAAATGCAATTCCTCTGCGCGACGCGTGATTGATTTCGGCCGTCTCGCGGAGATAGACGACTTTTGCGTCTTATGTCGCTTGCGCGTCGCCGACAGGCGATGTGGGAATGCTCTGGCCATGCGGGCGCGACGCCAACGGCCGCGGCGCCTCGCCGATGAGTCGAGACCCGAGCCGACCGAATCGGATAGCGGCGGTCGCTGCGAAGGCGAAGAGCAGCGTGCCGCCAAAGACGATCATGGCCTTCGCGACGGCGGACAACGGAGCGTCCTGCAAGGCGTATTGCAGCCACACCAGTGGCGCATAGTGCAGCAGGTAAATACCGAAGGCGTTCTGCGACAAGCCGTCGAACAGTCGTGACTGAACGGCGCCGAAGCGCAAGCAAGCCGCGATCACGAAAAAGAGGCCGCTCGCGCCCGCCAAGGCGAAGCTGACGTCGGCGGCGAATTGCAGAATCAATGGGGCGGATGTCGCATAGGTCAATGTCAGCCCAGTGAGCCCCATCCACAGCAGCAGCGAAGCGAGCGCGCCGACAAGCCAGACACTCCAGCGCCGCGCCAGCATTCCCTCCCGGGCGAGCAGGCCGCGCTCGAGGCCGTGCGCCCCCACGCCGAGACCCGCCAGGTAATAGACGGCGTAGAGCAGCGGGCGGCTGAGCTGGAGCGAAAACGGTCCCTGTTCGGACCAATTCCAAGGCGTAAAGGCAATCGCCAGCGGGACATAGGCGACGGCGGCGACCGTCGTCAGGCTAATAAAATACCGGCCCGGACGTGCGCTGGCGTCTGACGACAAACGGCCGAGAAACGCAATCCATTGCGGAGCGAAACGGTGCAGCCCGGCAGGCGCGACGGTCAAAGCCATCAGCAGCCATAAGAACCACATTGGCCCGTTGGGCCAAAAGGGCAACGCCAGGAGGGACCGCCCATAGGCGACCGGACTTGGATCGACCGCGACCGTGCGGTAGGCGGGATAAAGCGCGATCGGCGTCACGACGGTTACGCCGAAAACAAACGGCGCGCCGAGCCGCAGCAACCGATCGCCTAGAAATTTCCGACTTCCTTTGCGGGCGAGACTGGGCCACGCAAATACGGCCGACAGAAAGAACATCAAAGACATCAGATAAGCGTCTTGCCAAGCGCAGAACAGATCGAACCCGAACCAGCGCTGACTGTCTACGATGGGAAAGGCGCGCCATTCATAAGGCGGCTGGTCGAATGGAACCGCTGACGACCTAGCGTATCTGAGGTAAGGCAGAACAGAGTGGAAGGCGAGCAAGACAAGAATCGCAAGCGCCCGCAGATTCCGCAGAGCCAGACTGCATCCGGCGTCGCTGATGTTCTTGATCTCAGGCCCATCGGCCCGGGCGCCGCCGCCAGCCGCGCCAAATTGGAACTCACCTGTCGCCCCTTGGATCGCGATATCTGGCGCGGCGGCCGCGCATTCCAGCGAATCGCCGCCCGTGCGCCCGCCTCCGACGGCGGGGCCGCCGCTCAGACGGGGATCATCGCCGCGCGAGGCCTCGATCATGGGGAGCTGATCGCGTCCGATCGTCTCACCGCGCGCCGAAGTCTCATGCTGGAGTCGATCGTCGCGCCTCGACAAGAGAAGTGGCTCCCGATCTGCCTAAGTTGCGCGATATTGCAGTAGAAGGCGCAGTTTGGATCGCTGCGCTGCAGCAGGATAGGCTCGGAAACTACCTAGCCGACGGCTCCCAGGCGGCCGCCAGTTTCAGCGTAAGCCGCAGGGCGGGGCAATTTCGCCTCTGCCCGACAACATCTCCTTGCCGACTTTGACAGGTCGCTGGAGTCACTTGCCGCGTTCGATTTGAATCGCGGTCCGTCCGCATCCACTCGGAAAGGTTCGAGAGCCCGCCGCGGGGCCAAGCTTCCACTGAGTATATTCCGACGCTTCCGCCGCCCGACGACAGCGCTAGACCTGCGTGACGATTGGATGCAGGTGCTTTCATGCGCTATCGCCTCGATGGGAAGCGACGTCCTCCGACGCTGTTTCCGCCTCTCTCAGAGTCGCCCGAAAGCGAGTTTGTGGGCCTTGCAGCGAAAATTGACGAAGTCCTTGAGCAGCTCGACGTGCGGATTGTCGCCGCCGAAGGTCCTCTCGCGGTCGTCCACGCAACGTCCAAAGTCGAGAAGATCGCGGTTTGCGAGGCGCAGCGTTTATGATCAACCCGCAGGAGCACGGATTTCCGCGTCGCGCTCGCCTTCCCAGCGGACAGGAAGAGAGTCGAGACGCTGCGCGCCGGCGCCCGAGCGCGGCCTTTGTCGCGGCGATCACGATTCTCCTGACTGGAGCGTTCCTGCTCGCCGGCGGGTTAGCGTGGGCCCGTGGCGGAGTGAAAGTCTCGGCGCCGTGGGATCCGACCCCCGAGGTCGCGGCGACCACCGCCGATGATGTTCAGACGGACCTAAAACCACAAGAGACCAGAGCCAGCGGCCGCGCGGTCTGCGTGCGTCTCTGCGACGGATTCTTCTTTCCGAGCGCGACCAGCGCGGGCGGCGACGAGGCCTGCGCGGCCCAGTGTCCGGACGCGCCAACCGCGCGCTACACGGAACCGGTCGGCTCGGACAGGATCGAGGACGCGGTCTCAAGACGCGGCGCGCTTTACTCCGCTCTGCCGGTGGCCAATCGCTATCAAACCACCTCCGACAGCGCCTGCCGCTGTCATCGCTCGCTCGCTCATGGCTATTCAGCGTCATCGCTGAACGACCCCACGCTGCGAAAGGGCGATGTGGTGGTGACGCCTGAAGGCTTCCTGGTGTTCGAGGGCGCCAAGACTCGTTCGATCACGCCCTCGGACTTCGTCGTCTTGTCGCAAGCGCGCTCTCTGTCCAAAGACTTGCGCGCGGCCCTGGTCGGCATGGAGCGCGCGGGCGCGTCGAAACCTCAAGTCGGCGCCGACTCATCGCTCGGCGCGCCCCCGCGTCGGAGCCAAGCGCTGATCCCGCTGGCGTTAGCTGGATCAGCGAAATAGCGCCTGGCGGAGCCTTGGGACTCAGGTCGATCTGCCCACCTGCTCGAGCAGTCGCCCATGCGACGATGTGCGCCATTCCCGCGCCAGCGTCCCTTTCGGTTTGCATGGTGGACCAGGTCGCACGGGACGATCGCCAGCGTCGCGTGACGTCCGGGCATATTTTCCGCGCGTGTCGTCTTCCTGCTGGCCTGCTTCTGCGATTTCGCGCTGGTCGCACTCGCCGCAGGGACGCTCGTCTTCGCCCTGGCGACGGATTTCATCAAGCCGCCGGTCATCGCGCGCGTGCAGGGCGATTGATTGTCTTCTTCCATTTAGGGCGAAGACCGTGAAAAGCGACGAACGCGGAGGGGGCGGACCACTGAGTCAGCGTCGGAAAATACCAGGGATCCAGAGGCCCGAAGGTCTTCCCGGCCGGCGCGCCGCGAAATGGGTTGGACAGAGGCCTGTTTTCGCTCGACCTCCGCCGATAGCCGTCAAGCGGCGCCGGGAACCACGCGTCAGATTCGGCGCTGATCGGCGCTTCGCCGAATACGGTTTCGCCAAGCGAATTGGCCACCCGTGGCGCCGATCAAGTAGAATCCGCCGCTTTCGCGCGAGCACGGTTTGTTGCATCGGTAATTGCATCGAGCGCCGGTCTGTTTGTCCCCCCAGCATACCGGGGCTTGCAGACTGGCGGTCGCAGCGGCCCGCAAATCCAATGCGACCGCCCCTTTCTTTTCGCGTCCACGAGATCGGCCGCCGCCCATCAGGCGCCGGTGTGAATTGGTTCGACCTTACGACCCCGCTGAACCCGCTATCCCCAGTTGCTTGGCGCGCCGATCGGCGTGCGGACTCCAGGCCGAATTACACCGGACGGCTGCTCAGTCCCATAGGTGAAATCCGAACCTATCGCCGTGTCGAGGAGCCGGTATTCTGCGCCTCGCATCAAGGCCAGAAGAGGCGGAGGGATGCTGGCGCACAACTTGATCGGCAGCAGTCTAGTCGCGCTGGGGGCGTTGTCCCTTACCACAATGCGAGTACGCGCCAATCGGGGCTTGAGCGGACGGGATCGGGCAATCGGCGATCAGGAGGCGGCTTCAGAACGCGCGCCGAGTCGCGACAGCGATAGTCGGTATCGTCTACACGGCGACCCGTCGGTCGAGTTGGGAGGAGGCATGGGCCCGCGTCTAATCATCGTCTCGAACCGTGTCGCCGTACCCGAGCCGGGAAAGACACACATGGCGGGAGGGCTCGTGGTCGCGGTGAAAGCGGCGCTGAGAAACCGTACCGGCGTGTGGTTCGGCTGGAGCGGCAAGATCGACGAAGCGGAGACGGCGGAGCCGCGCATCGTCGAGCGCAATCATATAACCTATGCCGTCGTCGATCTGTCGAAGCATGATTTTGAGGAATATTACAATGGACTGGCGAATCGGGTCCTGTGGCCCATCCTGCACTATCGCGTCGATCTGCAGAAGTATTCGCGCGCCGACCATTCAGGCTACATGCGCGTCAATCGCCTGTTCGCCGACAAGCTCGGCGCGTTCATCAGCGAGGACGACGTCATTTGGGTGCACGACTACCATCTGATGCCGTTGGCGCGCGAACTCCGCGCCCGAGGGCATCGCAATCCGATTGGCTTCTTCCTGCACATCCCCTGCGCTCCGTTGGACATTCTGCACACTTTGCCGCACCACGACGAGATCCTCGGCGCCCTCACCTACTACGACCTTGTCGGCTTCCAGACCGAGAACGATCGCGACAATTTCGCCGCATACCTCTTGACGATGCCGGGCGCCAAGAGGGGACGCGGCCTGACCTTCGAAGTGGAGGGCCGCCAGACCCGTATCGGCGCGTTTCCAGTCAGCATCGAGACCGCCGCCTACGGGCGGCTCGCGCGCAATGCCGCGCGTTCGCCTCTGGCCGAGAAAATCAGGGAGAGCCTGACCGGACTGCGTCTGGTGCTCGGCGTCGACCGGCTGGATTATTCGAAGGGCGTCATCGAGCGCATCAACGCCTTCGATCGTTTTCTCGATGTCAATCCAGAGTGGCGATCGCGCGTCACCCTGTTGCAGATCACGCCAAGGAGCCGGTCCGACATCAAGGACTACGCCGCGATCGAAAGTGAAGTGACGACGCTGATCAGCAGAGTCAACGGCCGTTATGGCGAGGCGTCCTGGACGCCGATACGCTATATCAATCGTTCACATTCGCGCACCGCACTGTCGGGCATTTATCGTGCGGCGGATGTGGCGCTGGTTACGCCGCTTCGCGACGGCATGAACCTCGTCGCAAAGGAATATGTCGCGGCGCAGGACCCGGAGAATCCTGGCGTGCTCATTTTGTCGCAATTTTCCGGGGCGGCGGCCGAACTCACCAGTGCGTTGATCGTCAATCCCCATGAGTGCGACGCTGTGGCCGCCGCGCTGAAGCGCGCATTGGGAATGCCGTTGGGCGAGCGACGCGAGCGCCATGCCCCGATGCTGGAACATCTCCTGGTTCACGACATCGAACTCTGGGCGAAAGACTATCTTGCTGCGCTCGCCGAAACGCGGCAGCGCCCAAGCTTGATCAGCGATCTGCGCGCGCTCCTCACGCCTTCGAAGCCGTCGACCGATCGGCGAACAACCCCGGACGTACGTAGACAAGCTTGAGCGCGGAGAGATCGTCGGACGCGTTCTTGTCATGACGCTTCGTGATACGCCCAAGACGACCGAGCAGTAAGGCAGGCGGCTCGCGAGGGGACTCTGAGTCTAACGAGGCTGACTTGATTCGCGGCTCTGACCGCGAAGCAGCTCCATGTACTGGCCCAATTGAAGTCAATATCGCCGGAGAGTTAGCGCGCCGATCGGCGCTCGGATCCCTCGCCTGGTCGCGGTCGTTCGCGTCACAGCGCAGGCCATCGCGTCCGCGGCGGCCGCGCGCAGGCCCCATCAGCGCAACCGCGCGCGTCGATCCGGCTCCGCGGATTCATGAGACGATCAGCGCATGCTTCTTCGCCGGTCGATACGGACCTTCAAGTCTCTTCGCATTTCAGCCCATGAAAGGGCGGCGACGACGACGCGTCGACCATCACGCGGTTCGGTCAGGCTTGCGCCAGGGCCGCGCTGAGACAATGCGAAAGGTGTTCGAGGAAGGACGCGCTCAAAGGCGGAAGCGTTCGGCCGGCCCGCTTGATCAGAGAAACGGGCCTCGTAAACGCAGGGTCGTCGATCGGTTTCGACAGAAGGCTTGGCTCCGCCCTGATTTCCCTGGCCGATCCGGGAAGGATCGTCACTCCCAAACCCGCGCGCACCATGCCGACTGCCGTCATCATGTAGATCGCCTCGCATATCACGCTGGGCATCAGTCCCGCGGCGTTGAATCCGGCGTCGACGATCGCACGCACGCTGGTGTCGCGGCGCGTAAGGACCAAGGGGAACTCGGCGAGCGACGCTGGCGTGATGGTCTTCAGTCGCCCGATCCGATGACCTTTTGGGTAGACGACATGGAGTCGGTCCAGCGCCTCAAATACGGTTTCGACATCGAGCGCTTTGACTGTCCCTCCCATAACGCCAAAGTCCACCTCTTCCGATTGAACGAGGCTCAGGACCTGGCCGGCGATGACGTCCTTGAGATCGAACACGACGTTCGGCCGCTTATCGCGAAACCGCAGGATGGCGTCGGGCAGCACGCCTGCAGCGACGGACGGCAAGGCCGCAAGTCTGACGACTCCTCGCGCTTGGCTCGCAATGTCCTGCGCGCTGGCGAGCGCCGTGTCGAAGTCCTGAAGCGTCCGCTCGAAGGCGGGTAGCAGATCGCGGCCGACTCTGGTCAGTTCGACGGACCGCGTGTCGCGGTCAAACAGCGTGACGCCAAGCGCCTCCTCGAGCCGCCGGATCTGCATGGTGAGGGCCGGCTGGGTGACGTTCAAGATCATCGCGGCCCTGGTGAAGCTCTTCACGCGGGCGATCGTGAGGAAGGAGCGGACTTGGCGAAAGCTGATGTCCATAAGATAATATTATTACTGATATCAAATAAATTCAATTGTCTTATTGACGCGTTCACCCCTCATGACTCCGGCCAGCAGCCGAGAGAGACAAAAGGCTGCGCAGGGAAAGGGACGCGCAATGCTGGCGCTTCTGGGCCTCGTCACCATTGCCCTTCTGTTGACCGTCATCATGACGAAATGGATGTCGCCGCTGATGGCGCTCATCCTCATTCCCATTATCGCTGCGCTGATCGGCGGCTTCGGCTGGGACACGAGCAAGTTCATCGTGTCGGGCATCCAGAGTCTGGCGCCGGTCGTCGGCATGTTCGTCTTCGCCATCCTGTTCTTCGGAATCGTGACCGACGCGGGCATGCTCGACCCGATCATCGACTGGATTCTCGGGGTTGTCGGCACGCGGCCGACGCGCATCGTGATGGGCACCAGCTTGCTTGCGCTGCTCGTTCATCTCGACGGCTCGGGCGCAGTGACGTTTCTGATCACGATCCCCGCGATGCTGCCGCTCTATGACCGCCTCGGCATCGACAAGCGCGTCCTCGCTTGCGCCGCCTCGTTGGCCGCCGGCGTCAATTTCCTGCCCTGGACTGGGCCGATGATCCGCGCCTCGGCTTCGCTGAAGTTGCCGATCCCCGAAATCTTCACCCCCCTCGTGCCGGTGCAAGTGGTGGGCCTCGTCTTCGTGTTCGCCGTCGCCTGGTGGCTGGGAAAGCGCGAGGAGAAGCGGCTCGGTCTCGCCAAAGGCGCGTCGATCGACGTCGTCGCGTCGCGCAACCTCACCGAGGCCGAGCGACAGCTGCGCCAGCCGCAAAACTTCTGGCCGAACATCGTGCTGACCGTCATCGTGATGGGCACGATGGTCGCGCTCGGAGACAAGCTCGCCCCGGCGATCGTGTTCATGGTCGGCACGTGCTTCGCGCTGCTCATCAACTATCGCGACGTCGACATGCAGCGGCAGCGCATCGACGCGCACGCCCGGGCGGCCTTGCTGATGGCGTCGATCCTGCTCGCCGCCGGCTGCTTCACCGGCATCATGCAGAATAGCGGCATGCTGAAAGCGATGGCGATGACGGCGGTGGGTTTCGTTCCGGTCGCCATGGCGCATCACATGCCGGCCGTCCTCGGCCTCCTCTCGATGCCTTTGAGCCTCCTGTTCGACCCCGACTCGTTCTACTTCGGCGTGCTGCCGGTGGTCGCCGAAATCGGCGGCCAGCTCGGCGTGGCGAAGGTGCAGTTTGCGCAAGCGGCGCTCTTGGGTCAGATGACGACCGGTTTTCCGGTGAGTCCGCTGACGCCCGCGACCTTCCTCGTCGTCGGTCTCTGCGGCGTCGAGCTCGCCGACCATCAGCGGTTCACCATTCCGTTCTTGTTCGGCGCCTCGGTCGTGATGACGATCGCGGCCGTCGCGCTCGGCGTGTTTCCTCTGTGACGAGTGGGGTGATGAAGACCATCAGAATTGGTTCCGGCGCCGGCTATTCCGGCGACCGGATCGAGCCCGCGGCGGAGCTCGCAGAAAAAGGCGACCTCGACTACCTGGTGTTCGAATGCCTGGCGGAGCGCACGATCGCGCTCGCCCAGCAGATTCGGATGAAGGACCCGAGCGCCGGCTACGACCCTCTGCTCGCGGCGCGCATGCGAGCCGTCCTGCCGATCTGCGCGAAAAGCAAGGTGAAGATCGTCACCAACATGGGCGCGGCCAATCCCGTCGCCGCCGCTGAGGCGACGCGCGACATCGCCCGTCGGCTCGGTCTCGCGGGGCTCAAGGTCGCGGTCGTCACCGGCGACGACGTCTTCGCCTATCTCCACGACCACGACGTCGTCCTCGACAACGGCAAGAAAATCGCCGAGATGGCCGACAGCGTGATATCCGCCAACGCCTATATCGGCGTCGCCCCGATCGTCGAGGCGCTGAGGGAGGGCGCGGACGTCGTCATCACCGGCCGAGCGGCGGACCCCGCGATCTTCATGGCGCCGCTGATCGCCGAATTCGGCTGGGCGATGGACGACTGGACGAAGCTCGGCCGCGGCACGCTGGTCGGCCATCTGCTCGAATGCGCAGGCCAGGTCACCGGCGGCTATTTCGCGGATCCGGGCGTCAAGGACGCGCCCGATCTCGCGCGGCTCGGCTTTCCGATCGGCGAGGTTCGCGAGGACGGCGAACTCGTGGTCACCAAGGTCGCCGGCTCAGGCGGCGCCGTCACGGCGCGGACCGTCAGGGAACAGCTTCTGTACGAGATTCACGATCCAAGCGCCTATCTCCAGCCGGACGTGATCGCGGACTTCTCGGAGGTTCGCGTCGAGGAGGTCGCGCCGGACCGCGTTCGCGTCACCGGCGGCAAGGGCGCGCCGAAGACCGGCCTGCTCAAGACGTCGGTCGGCTACGTCGACAGCTACGTCGGCGAGGGGCAAATCTCCTACGCAGGGCCCAACGCGGTCGCTCGCGCGCGGCTCGCGCTCGACATCGTGCGTGAGCGCCTCGCTTTGACCGGCGTGCGCACGACGGAGACGCGGTTCGACCTCATCGGCATCGACTCGCTGCACGGCGAGGCGCGCACGCGCGACGGCGACCCCTACGAGGTGCGCGTCCGCGTCGTCGGCCGCACCGATAGCCTGGCCGAGGCGCGACGGATCGGCGGCGAGGTCGAAACGCTCTACACCAACGGACCCGCCGCCGGCGGCGGCGCTTGGAAGTCGGCGCGGCAGGTGGTCGCCGTGGCCTCAGCCCTCATCCCCGAAGCCGCCGTCCGAACCACCGTGACGATCGAAGAGGCATGACGCCCATGAAACTCAGGGAGATTGCGCATTCGCGCACCGGAGACAAAGGCGACACGTCCAACATTTCGGTGATCGCGTACGACCCCAAGGACTATTCGCTTCTCGCCGAGCGGGTGACCGTCGAGCGCGTCGCCGCGCATTTCGCCCGCATCGTGTCGGGGCCGGTCCGGCGCTACGAACTCCCCAATGTCGGCGCGCTCAATTTCGTCATCGAAGGCGCGCTCGGCGGCGGCGTGACCCGCGCCCTGACGCTCGACGCTCACGGCAAGTCGCTGAGCTCGCTGATGCTCGATCTCGAGATTTAGTTCCGCGATCCGCGTCAGCGGGCGGCTGGAGCACGGACAACGACGTCAAGCGCGGCAGCTTTGGGCCGTCGAAAATCGAAGGAGGAACTCATGGGTCCCGCATACGAGACGGTAAGGCGCATTGTGGCGATCGCAGCGCCAGCGGTCGCGCTTTCCATCGGCGCGTTGTCGCCCGCTCCGGCGAGCGCCGCGTCCTGCGACGCCCTTACGAACGTGAAGATCGACAAGACGTCGATCGACGCCGTCGAATCCCGCGCCGGCGACTATGCGCCCGCCGGCCATGTCGAGCTTGCCGGCCTTCCGGCCTTCTGCCGGGTTCACGGCGTCGTCTCGCCGGTCGAAGGCTCGCATGTCGGATTCGAGGTCTGGCTCCCTGAGACTGGCTGGAACGGCAAGATCGAAATGCTCGGCAACGGCGGGTACAGCTCGGACATGTCCTTTCCGGACATGGCCGAGCAACTGAAGCGCGGCTACGCGGTCGTCGCGACCGACACCGGCCATAAGGGCGACGACCCGGACTTCGCGGTTGGCCATCCCGAGGCGATCGTCGACTGGGCCAGCCGGGCGGTCCACGTTTCAATCGACGCGGCCAAGTCCGTCGCTTCCGCCTATTATGGTCAGACGGCGCGTCACGCCTATTTTTCGGGCTGCTCGACCGGCGGCCAGCAGGCGCTCATGGAGGCGCAGCGCTATCCGAAGGACTTTGACGGAATCCTCGCCGGCGACCCTGGCAACAACCGAACCCACCTCAACGCCGGCTTCTTCTGGCAGTTCGTCAAGAGCCACCGCGCCGCCGACCTCAGCGTCATCGTTCCGCCGGAGAAACTCGCCGTCATTACCGACGCCGTCGTCAAGGCCTGCCGGGGCAAAGACGGCGGCGCGCCGACCGACGCCTTCCTGACCGACCCCGAGGCCTGTCGATTCCGCCCCGCCGACCTTCTTTGCAAAGGCGGCGACGCTCCGGACTGCCTGACCCAGGAGCAGGTCGCCGCTATGGACGCTATGTACGACGGCGCGCGCAATCCGAGCACCGGCCAGCAGATCTACTACGGCTGGCCGAAAGGCAGCGAGAACTCGGGCAGCTGGGTCAAGACCTTGCCGGGATGGAGCCTCTATTGGGCCGACCCAAAGCGCCCCGACCGCCCCGCGCGCGTCAACTTCTGGAAAGTGTGGGCGTTCGAGGACCCCGACTGGAATTGGCGGAGCTTCGACTTCGACGCCGGAATGAAGACGGCCGACGACCGGCTCGCGCCGACCATCAACGCCATGAGCGCCGACCTCTCGGCCTTCCGGGCCGCGGGCGGCAAGCTCATCCAATACCATGGGCTTGCCGATCCGGTCGTCCCGCCGCGCGAGTCGATTGACTATTACGAACGCGTGCAGGCGACGGAGGACGCCGGCAAGCCGCCGCGCCCGGACGCGAGCGCCGACTTCTATCGCCTGTTCCTCGCCCCCGGGCTCTATCACTGCCAGGGCGGACCGGGGGCGAACGTCCTCGGCCTCCAGGCCGCGCTCGAGAAATGGGTCGAGCAGGCCGTCGCTCCCGACACGATCGACGCGGTCAAGTATCGCGACGACAAGTCGTCTGAAGGCGTGGCGATGAGCCGCCCGCTCTGCCCCTATCCCAAGCGGGCGCACTACAGCGGCGCCGGCGATCCCGCGGCGGCTTCGAGCTTCTCCTGTGTGGACGGCGCCCGCTATCCGGACCCGCTGCCCGCCGCCGCCTATCTTCGATGATCGCTTCGCCGCCGGGCCGCGAGCGAAGCTGGCGGTCCGGCTATTCCTGAGGTTCCAAGTCCGAGAGAGGCGATGATGAAAACTCTGCTTGCGACCGCCTGTCTGTTGCTGACCGTTCCGGTCGCGCTCGCCGGCGAACCCACGCCCTCGTGGCTGCGCGTCGGCCCGAATACGGTCTACGACGGCGTCAGCGACGACCTCGTCACCGGCGGCCTCGGCGCCGACGCCATGCTCGGCAAGCGGCCCGGCTACGCGGATCCGCTTCACCCGACCGCCTCCGAGCTTCGCCGCGCGGCGCTGTTTCTGCCCAGCAGCGCCGGGCAAGGGTTCGGACGTCTGTTCGGCCCCGACGTCGATGAAACGTCCGGCCAGAAACTTCCCGGCCAGGGCAAGATCGCTGGCGAGGAGTATCTCGCCTACGCCGACGACGGCGAGGGCAAGCAGAACGTGGCGATGCTGCTGCAGATCCCGGCCAACCTCTCGAGCGAGCGTCGCTGTCTGGTTGCGGTCCCGGTGAACGGCTCGGCAAGCCTGTTCCGCGATGTCGTCGACTTCGGCTTCTGGGGCCTGCGCCGGGGTTGCGCAGTCGTCTATACCGACAAGGGCCACGGGAACGGCTTCGATATTCTGGAGCAGGACTCGGTCAATCTGCTCGATGGTCGGCAGGCGCCGGCGGCCGAAGCTGGTCGCGACGCTCACTTCCGCGCCGATCTCGACGACGACGCGCGCGCCAGATTCTTAGCCGAATGGCCGCACCGGATCGCCTTCAAGGCGGCGCATTCGAAACAGAACCCGGAGAAGGATTGGGGCGAGGACGTGTTGAAGGCGATTCGCTTCTCCTTCTACCAGCTCGGGCGGCGCGACTCTGGGTTCGCGCGAGAAAATACGTTTGTGATCGCAACGGGGAGCTCGAATGGCGGCGGCGCGGTTCTCTACGCTGGGGAGCGCGACGTCGTGAGCGGCGCGAACCTGATCGACGCGATCGTCGCGCGCGAGCCGCAAGTGCAGCTCACGCCCGACGATCGGGTCGTCGTCGCGCGCGGCGGCGTCGAGCGACGCGGCAGCGGGCGTACGCTTCTCGACTATTTCACCTTCGGCAATCTCTACCAGCCCTGCGCCGCGCTAGCCGTGCCGGACATTCCGCTGCGCGACCGAATCGGCTTCGCCGGCAATCGCTGCGCCTCGCTGCACGACAAGGGGCTGCTCCAAGCCGACACGCTTGAAGGACAGGCGAAGGAGTCGCTCGACCGGATGCATGCTTACGGCTGGGACGCTGACACGGATGTCGGCCACGCCTTTGGCTATTTCGTCGCGCCCGACGCAACCGCGACCAAATACGCCAACGACCACGGCCGATTCGACGTGCGGGACCGGCTCTGCGGCTATAGCTACGCGGCCGTCGACAAGGACGGTCGGCCAATCGCCGTACCGCCCGCGGAGTTCGCGCAGAACTTCGCGATCGCGCCCGGCGGCGCGCCAGCCGGCAGCGTCGACGTGATCAACGACGACGATCCGACCGGCCCACGCCGAAGCTGGCTGTCCGCCTCCAAGAGCACCGGACGGCAGGACTACGACATCGACGGCGCCCTCTGCCTGCGCAGCCTCATAACCGGGCAGTCGCCCGAGGCGAAGCGCGTACAGGCCGGAATCGCCGAGTTCCTAGCGAGCGGCCGGCTTGGCGGCAAGCCGACCATTATTGTGCACGGCCGCAACGACGACCGCGTGCCGGTCAGCTTTTCGTCCCGCCCCTATGTCGGGCTGAACGACCTAGCCGACGGCGCGCAATCGCAACTTCGCTACATCGAGGTGACCAACGCCGAGCATTTCGGGACCGACCTGCCCGGTTTCGACACGCGCATGGTGCCGTTGACGCTCTACCATCTGCGCGCCCTCGACCTGATGTGGGACCATCTGACCAAAGGCGCCCCGCTTCCGGAGAGCCAGGTGCTGCGCACCTTGCCGCGCGGCGGAGACGCCGGGCGCGCGCCACCGCTCCAGCCGGCCAACGTCCCCCCGATCTCGCTCGTCCCGCATCCGCAGGACCTTATCGGCGTGGAGAAAGGACGCGTGGCGATCCCCGAATAACTGTTGGGGGCTTGCCGTTAAGAGTTGCGAGCAGGCGACCGGCGACAGGCGGGGATCGAGGCATGCGGCGCGGCGCCTTACGGCCGGGAATGGGGGCAATCCCGGCGCCGCCGCGCCCCAGGCGGCGACGCCAAGCGCTCCACAGCGATCAGGCTCGGCGTTGTCAGATTCGCGAGCGCGACGTCAGATGTCGCCGGCGGGCCTCCGGGTCACGACGCCGGCTCGAAGAAGAATGTCGCCAAAGGTTCGAGCGAAACTCGCGATGCGCTCAAGGGGCGCATAGCGCGATCAAGCCAATCCGCGTCGACGGCCGCCATCGCAAAAGTCGCCGCGTCGAGTGTCGCAGAGCGTCCGGCGCCGGCGAGAGAGAACGACCGCGTCTCTCGGTTCGGATTGGCGACGACCAGGCGCGTTGCGCCGGGTCGAGTCACGGCGACGCCCGTAAGCCCTTGGGGCAGTCCCTCGATGGCCAGGCGTTTCTCGGCCGCAGCCAAGGCCTTCAAGACATGGAAGATCGGATAGACCTCGGCTTCGGGATGCTCATCGTACCACGGGCGGGCGACCGGCCCGGGCTGCGCAAGGACGCCAAAAGGCCCCACAGGCGCCGCGAGCGCGATCGCCTCGACGCAATGGCCTGCAGTGGCCGAAAGCGCGCTGACCGCCCAAGCGGCGCCGAACAGCGCGCGGGCGCGCGGATCCCAGGTCGCCATGGTGAGGCGGAGTTGATCGGGATTGGCGCAGACGGACGCTCCGTAGGGGTTGAAGCGCATGCCGATCGCCGTCAGGCCGAGGCGATAGGCGCGCCGACCGGCGATCGCGTGGGCGCTACGGAACGTGTGCGGCATGGTTTCGAGCGTCTGCATGACGCTGCCGTCGTCGGCGGCGTGGACGATCGCCGAACTGCCGTGGGTGACGTAATCCGACTCGACGCCCTCGGGACGACAGCGATTGAACTCGGTGAAATTCGTCAGGACGCCGGCGCCGACGCGCGCGCCGGGGAAAGCGGTTCGAACGCCGAGCCACGCCTCGCGGGGCGAAAGCCCCGTCGGCCAGGCCCCGCCTGGCTGATAGCTGAGCAAATAGGCGGAAGGCAGGGCGACGACGTGCTTCGGCGTTGCGCGAAAGTCGCCGCAGACGCGCGCGATGCGTTCGAGCTGCGGAGCGGCCGGGGCGTCGTCGTCGAGCGTGATTTCGAGGTCGAGCGAACCGCCGGCGTCGAACCACGGCCGCGCTTCGCCGATCAAGCGGGCCGCGCTCTCGGGCGTGACGCGCAGCGTCAGCGCATTCAGTCCGCTGCCGACAAGACGGCGAGCTTCGTCGTCATCGGGCAGCCAGCCCGCTTCGGCGGCGAGGAGGAGTTCCGGCATCGGTTCGGCGAGCTCGGCTCCAATCCGGACGGACGCGTCCGCCGGGGTCGGCGGCGTCCGCGGGCGCCCTTCGGCCTTGATGCGAATCTCCTGTCGGACGGTCGATCCGGCTGCTATCGCGTAGGCGAACGGTTCGACGAGCGGACGACAATAAGTCTTGAACGACGCGTCCGACCAATTGCGCTGGTCTTCCATCTCGAAAACCTCGCCTAAGAACGCGATGTCCAGCCTCACGTCCTCGATATCGAACGTGAGCCCGGCGATGTCCTTGATCGGCTGAGCGGGCGCGATCACGTCGGGCATTGTCCGCCGACGGACTTCGCCCGCCGGCGATGTCACGCTGACCGAGCGTCCCGCGACGCCGAGCAACGGGTGCAGCAGCGTGAAGCCGGTGCGGTTGGTGACAAAGTCGCGCCGCGCGGTCGCTTCGCCCACCGCCGTGACGACGCCCTCGGGCGAGCCCTCGTAGACGACGCGACACACGAGCGCGCCGTCGGCGACCTCGAAGCGTCGCTCGTAGCGGAAGCCGTCGCTGCGCGCGTCGAGGTTTTCGAACGTGACGCGCGGCGGCAGCGTCACCCAGTCCTGATCGCGAATCGGGAAGTCAATCTGCCGGACGAGCTCGATCGTTCCGAAGCAGATCTTGCGAAGGGCGCCGCCGTCGAGCGCGGCGACGATCGGACCGGCCGACACGGCGCGGGGTTGAGCGGGAACCTCGACAGAGCCGAAAGCAAAGATCAGCCGCTCGCGTTCGCGCAAAGCGGTGAGCGCGCCCTGTTTCGCCGAACGATCCGTCATGCTTTTCGCCTTTGTTGCAATCGCCCGCTTCGCGCGTCGCGCTTCTCGACGCGTGGATCGGAATTGATTTCAAATTCGCGGCCGCCCTTCGGAGGGGCGAGGCGCAAAGCGGCGGTCCGACGGGTTGAGATTGGCGGGCTCTCGATCGCTTCCTATTCGATCGCGGCGCGGGCGGATCGCGGCCTGCCGACGCCGTGGCGAAGCGATCATGGACCGCCCTCGAGGGTCGCGCGGGTTCGGACATTCGTCTTCGGCGCCGGCAAATTGCAGCGATTTCATCAGATTCCTCCCGCGGTCGGTAGACGTTCGCGTCGATCCGCAGGGGCGGCAGGGTAGATGCGCGAGGGTGCGAGGGATAATGAAATTAGGCGACCTGTCGATATCGATCGGTTATCGAGAAGGGGGCGGAAAGACCGCGCGCGCCGCCGCCGGCGCCTTTTGACGATCCGCCGTCTAGGCGGACAGGTTGGCCTCGGGTGCCGAACGCTGCCAATAGAGCCGGATCAGCTCCACCAACTCCATAGCGTTTGGCCCGAGCGGTTCGTCGCGCCGCGTGACCAAGCCGCAATCAGGGAGTCGCTCGTGTAACGGCACCGGCAGTTCGACGATGTCGCCATGCGCGACCCAGTAGGCGATGACGTTGCGCGGCAAGATCGACAGCATCCCCGCGCGGCGAACCAGGTTGACGGTGGCGAAAATCGAAGCGGTCTCGATCGCAGCCGTTCGCGGCGGGCAGCCGAGATTGGCGAGCGACGCTTCGAGAACCTGACGCAACGGGCTGGTTGGCGCCTGCAGGACCCAAGTCTCTCCGGCGAGGTCGGCGGCGGCGATCTCGCTGCGTCCGGCGAGCGGGTGGTCTGCGGCGCAGAACGCGGAAACCGCTTCCTCGAACAGCGGCTCGTAGCGGAAAATGGCGTGATGTCGCGGTTCGGTGGGGCGGCCGATCGCGACCTCGACGCTGCGCCGCTCTAGGGCCGCCAGCAGCTCGTCGCTCGTCCCGGTCAAGATTCGGACGGTTATGCGGGGATGGCGCTCTCTCAGCGCCGCTAGGGCGTTAGGCAGCAGATCGGCGACCGACGACATGACCGCCCCGATCGACAGGCTGCCGTAGCCCCCCTGTCTGAGGCTCGCCACGGCGTCGAAAAAGCGCGTGGTTTCGCTCAGCGTGCGCCGCGCGTAAGCGACCACCTCGAGCCCGATGGCCGTCGGCCTGACCCCGCGCGGCAGCCGTTCGAACAGTTCGACGCCCAGTTGATCCTCAAGGTCGCGCAGAATCTTGCTGATCGCGGGCTGGGTCATGTTCAGCCCGCGCGCCGCCGCGTGAACGCTGCCGTAGTGCGTGATCGCGTCGACAACCTGCAGGTGCTTGAAGCGGATGCGGCTGAAGGCGTGCGCGATATGCGGGGAGGAACTCATCGGAGTTATTCCATTTCGTAATCGATAGCGAAATTTAATTCGCTACTCCTTCCGTGGCGATCGGCCTAGCACTTTCGCGGGACGGGACCGAAGCGCCTGCTTTGCGACAGCGCCGCCCGCCGAATTCGCCCTCATGCGGGGCGCAAGGGGAGGAAAGGCAAGCCATGAATATTGTTATCGATCGCCGCCGTCTGCTCGTCGCCGCAGGGTCTCTGGCGGCAGCTGGACTCGGCGCGGGGCGTTCCGCCTTCGCCGTCACCAAGCCGCTGGTCATCGCCACCTCGCTGCCGAGCCTCGCTTTCCCGTGGTACGTCCACATGAACCAGGGGTTCCAAAGCGAGGCGAAGAAGCTCGGCGACATCACGCTGCTCGGCCTGGACGGCCAAAACGCGGCGTCGAAGCAGACCGCTGACATCGAGAGCGCGATCACCAAGAAGGTCGACGCCATCATCATCGCGCCGAGCGACGTCGACGCGCTGTCGCCGGTGCTCGCCCGGGCGATCGCCGCCGGCATCCCGGTCGTCACCGTCGATCGGCAGACCCGCGGCGTCCAGGGCATCCTCTATCACGTCGGCGCCGATAACGTGAAAGGCGGCGAAGTGCAGGGCAAGGCCATCGTCGACGCCTTCCCGCAGGGCGCGAAGATCTTCGAACTGCAAGGACAGCTCGGCTCGGGTAACGCCATCGCGCGCAGCAAAGGCCTGCACAGCGTTCTCGATCCGCACAAGGACAAGTACAAATTCGTCTTCCAGCAGACGGCGAACTTCTCGCAGTCGGAGGCTCTCAACGTCACCGAGGCCGGCCTGTCCGGCCAAGGCAAGCCGGACGTGATCGTCACCGGCAACGACGACATGGCGCTCGGCGCGGTGGCGGCGTTGCAGGCGCGCAAGATGAACGACGTCGCCGTGTTCGGCTTCGACGCGATCCCCGAAACGCTGAAGCTGATCAAGAGCGGCGAGATTCGGGCGACGATCGAGCAGTATCCCGCCGAACAATGCGCGCGCGGCACGCGCGTCGCCGTGGCCTTCCTGCGCGAAGGTAAGAAGCCGGAGATCGCGGTCGACTTGATCACGCCGATCCTCATCACCAGGGACAACATCGCCTCGGCCGAGCGCATCGGCGAGCTGTAATCGAGCAAGCTCGCTTTCGCCGGGGGTCGGCCCATTCGGTCGGCCCTCGGCGGAGAAAAGAAGATCGCAGCGGCGATTGCGCGGCGAAGACCTGATTGGGTCGGATTAGCGGTCGGTTGTCATGGACGCCAACGGATATCGGCTTGTCGCCGAAAACCTGACCAAGCGCTATTTCGGCGCCGTTGCGCTCGTCGACGTCTCGTTGACCATTCGCGCCGGCGGAATCCACGGTCTGCTGGGCGAAAACGGCGCGGGGAAGTCGACGCTGCTGAAGATCATTTCCGGCGTGCATCGACCGGACTCCGGCCGTGTGTTGTGGGAGGGCCAACCCGTCGAGATCTGGAGCCCGCGCGCCGCCGGCGCGCTCGGCATCGCGATGATCCACCAGGAACTGAACCTGGTGCAGGATTTGTCTGTCGCGGAAAACGTCTTCATCCGCCGCGAGCCGACCACTCGGCTTGGGCTGATCGACTGGTCGGCGCTCCGCCGCATGACGCGCGAATTGCTCGATCGCGCTGGGATCGATCTCGATCCGCGGGCGCTGGTGCGCGAACTTTCGATCGCCGAACAGCAGATGGTGGAGATCGCGCGCGCATTGTCGACAAACGCGCGCCTGCTGATCATGGACGAGCCGACTTCGTCGCTCCCCGAGCGCGAGTCCAACCGCTTGCTGGAGTTGATGACGACGCTCGGCAAGAGCGGCATATCGATCCTGTTTGTCACCCATCGCATGGCGGAGGCGCTCGCCGTTTGCGACCGATTCACGGTCTTGCGCGACGGACGCCTCGCTGGCGTGGCCGCCAGGGCGGAAGTTTCGGCCGAGCGCCTGATCTCGATGATGGCGGGGCGCGAGGCCAATGTTCTCTACAAGCGCTCCAGCAAGAGCCACACGATCGGCGCGGTGCGCCTGGCGGTCGAGGACATTCGCACGCACCCGATCCGCGGCAGGCGAGGCGCGCAGGTCAGGGGCGTATCCCTGTCGGTCCATGCGGGGGAGATCCTTGGACTTGCGGGGCTCGTCGGGGCGGGACGCAGCGAGCTCGCGCGCGCCATCTTCGGCGCTGATCGGCGCGTCTCGGGACGCATTCTGCTCGATGGCGAGCCGGTCGATATCCGCACGCCACGAGACGCGATGCGACTCGGCGTCGTCTTGGCGCCCGAGGATCGCAAGCGCCAATCGCTCTTTCCCAATTTGGGCGTGCGGGCGAATTTCGCCATGGCGGCGCTCGATCGATTCAGCCGGTTTGCTTGGATGCAGAAGGGAACGGAGGCGCGCGAGCTCGATCGATTCCGTTTGGCGCTCAGAATTCGGATGAGTGGCGCCGATCAGCCGGCGCGCCGACTTTCGGGCGGCAATCAGCAGAAAGTCATTCTCGCGCGCTGGTTAGTCCGCAAGCCGAAAGTGCTGATCGTCGACGAGCCGACGCGCGGCGTCGACGTCGCCGCGAAAAGCGAAGTTCACACGCTGCTCGATCAGCTCGCGGCCGAAGGCGTGGCCGTGATCGTCATCTCTTCGGAGCTGCCAGAGCTCATGTCGATCGCCGACCGCATCGTCACCTTGCGCGAAGGCGTCGTCACCGGCGAAACGCCGGGTCCCGAGGCGACCAGCGAGGGGTTGATGACGCTGATGACGTTGGGCGCGTGACGAATGAACGAGGAAAAAATGACAGCGATGTCGGTTCCCGGCGACGACGCGTCTCAGCCGTCGCGACGCCGAACGCGGGCGCTCCTGGCGAAATTGGCGCCGCTCGGCTTTCTGTTCGCGCTGGTCGTCGCGTTTTCGCTTTTGAACCCCAACTTCCTGGACCCGGACAATCTCTTCAACGTGATGCGGCAGGTGTCGATCACCGGGCTGATCGCCCTCGGCATGACGTTCGTGATCCTGACCGGCGGCATCGATCTTTCGGTCGGGTCGATACTCGCCCTCGCCGGCATCACCGCGGCGATCGTCGCCAAGGGCGGCACGGCCGGCTCGTTGTCGCTCGACGAGGGCGCGCAGGCCGGCGCGCCGTGGTACGCGGCGCTGGCGACCGCGCTGGCGGTCGGCGCGCTGTGCGGCGGCGCGCAGGGGATCGCCATCACGCGCCTGAAGGTGCCGCCGTTCGTTGCGACGCTCGGCGGCTTGTCGGCTTTCCGCGGCCTGACGCTGTGGGTCTCCGGCGCGGCTCCGATCTCCGGCTTCGATCCTTCCGTGCTGTGGTGGGGTCAGGGAACCATCGGGCCGGTTCCGGCGCCGGTGATCCTCTTCCTCGTCGCCGCGGTGGTCTGCCACGTGATCCTGTCGCAGACCCGCTACGGACGGCAGATCTACGCCGTCGGCGGCAATCAGGAGGCTGCGCACCTCGTCGGCATCGCCAACGACCGCATCGTCGTCTCGGTCTATGTGATCGTCGGCGCGCTTGCCGGCCTCGCCGGCTTCATTCTGATGGGCCGCCTGAACACCGCCGAAGCGATCGCCGGCAACGGGTACGAACTCACGGTCATCGCGGCGGTCGTCATCGGCGGCACCAGTCTGTTTGGCGGATCGGGTTCAGTCGCCGGCACGATGATCGGCGCGGTGCTGATCGGCGTGATGGTCAACGGTCTCGTGCTGATGAACGTGTCGTCCTACATCCAGCAGGTGATCGTCGGCCTCATGATCGTCGCAGCTGTCGCGTTCGATCGGTTCGTCGCGTCGCTGAGAGAATGAAGCCGCCGTCCGGCGAGCTTCGTTCGGTGGGTTTTCGCGCGCCGCCCAGAAGATGACCTAGGCGCGAAGCGAGCGACAGGCGCTGCGATTGGGTGCCGAAGCTCCGAAGGAAATTGGACGTGAAGCCGACCCGGCGCGTGCAGTCGTCGACCGGGATGGGTGGACGTATGTGACGAGAGGAAACGATGAGCAAGATTGAGTACTTGAACTGGATGGCGAAGAACACCCTCACCCAATGGTGCAACGACTCCGCGCTGATGCCGGATTTGGATGTCGCTTTGGCGAGCGGCGCCATCGGTTGCACGTCGAACGCGCCGCTCACCTTCGAGGCGCTGACCGTCGAGTCGAAGCTCTACGTGGATGGCGTGTCCGCCATTCCGTCGACTGCGCGTGGCGACGATCGCGTCGTCGAGTTGCTCGGCGTCGTCGTGCGCAACATCGCTCGCCGCTTGCACGACATCTATGAGACGAGTGGCAGGACGTGCGGCTTCATTCGTTGCCAAGTCCAGCCGAAGAAGTCCGGCAATGGCGCCGCGATGCTTCGCCAAGGCGAGAAGATCGCTAGCTGGGGCGACAACGTCATGGTCAAGATTCCAGGGACCTTCTCGGGCGTCCAAGTGCTTGAGGAACTCGCCGCAGCCGGCGTTCCCACGACTCCGACCGTGTGCGTTTCCGTTTCCCAGGTTCTCGCGGCGGCGGAGGCCAACGAGCGCGGACGCGCACGCGCCAAGGCGGCGGGACTTCAACCGGCGCCGTCGACGGCGGCGCTCGTCATGGGGCGGTTGCAGGACTATCTCGCGGCCATCAATCGCGAGCGCAACGCCGGAGTGTCGCCGACGGATCTCGAGACGGCCGCCCTCGCGGTGGTCAAGCGCTGCTACGCGGTGATGAAGGAACGCGGCTACGCCCAGCTCCTGATGCCGGCGGCGTTCCGCGCGCCACGCCAGGTCGCCGAGCTGGTCGGAGCGGTCGCTCATATGACGATCCATCCGAAGATTCAGGCGGCGATCGCCAAAGCCGACGCGGAAGGCGCGATCAAGCGCAAGATCTCCATCGACGATCCGGTTGACGCGGACGCCGTCGCGCGCGTCGCCAGGGCGCTGCCCGAGTTCGCGCTCGCTTACGCGCCCGACGGACTCCGGCCAGAGGACTTCGACGCATTCGGCGCGACGGTGATGACGCTGGACGGCTTCGATAAGTCCGGCTGGCAGAAACTTCAGGCGCTGTGAGGGCGCCGTGACCAGGAAAGTTAGTTTCGGGGTCGCCGTTTCCCAGGAGGTCCTCGGCGAGGGCGCGTCCGTGCCCTTGCAGGGCGGGATCGCCGAGGGAATGGCGACGGCGGCGGCGCTGGGCTTCGAGTGCGTCGAGCTCCATATCCGCAATCCCGGCGATTTCGACGCGAAGACGCTCGCTCGCCTTTCGGCGGAGACGGGCGTTCGGATCGCGGCGATCGGCACCGGCCTCGAATACAGCCTGAACGGCCTCAGTCTGACTTCCGACGATCCTGCCGTCCGCGGGAAGGCGTCGCGGCGCATGCGTGAGCACATCGACCTCGCGGCGCATTTCGGCGCCGTGGTCTTCCTCGGCCTGATACGCGGCAAGTGCGGCCGCAAGGCGTTGCTTCCGGACTATCTCGACCGGCTGGCGCGCGAACTCGCGCCGCTCGCCGCATATGCGGCGGAAAGGCGAGCCCCGACTGGGCTCGAGCCGGTCGCCTACTACTTCTCCGACCTGCTCAACACGACGGACGAAACGCTGGAGTTCCTGAAACGCCCGGCTCTTCAGGGAATCGGCCTGTTGCTCGACACCCATCACATCCATCTCGAAGACAAGGACATGGATGCGTCCTTTCTCAGTTGCGCAGGGCGGATCACTCACGTCCACTTCTCCGATTCCAACCGCCGCTATCCCGGCGCCGGAGCCGTCGACTTCTGGCGCGCCGCGCGCGCGCTCGACGCCGTCGGCTACGCGGGCGCCGTCTCGCTCGAGATTTTGCCGGCGCCGTCCGGCAAGGAGGCCGCGCAGCGCGGTATCGCCCGGATGCGCGAAATCTGGGACGCGCGACCGGCGTCGTCGCCGACCGAGCGCGATTAACGCGCGGACGATCGAGAGGAAAGGCATCGAATGACGACGTCAGTCATCGCGCCCAGGCAGGGGCGATCCGCTCGCGCGAACGGAAAGCGCCACGGCGTCCAGACGTCGAACTTGGCGCCGAACGACCATGAACAGAGATAGGGACCGGCTATGGAAAGCACGCGCAGAATTGCGATCGTCACAGGAGGCGCGCGCGGGATTGGGTGCGCCGTCGCCAGGGCCTTCGCCGCCGCCGGAATTTGCTCGGTCATCGCCGACAACGACTTCGCGGCGGCCACGAAGACGGCCGACGAGATCCGCGCGTCGGGCGTCGAGGCCGCCGCCATCGGGTTCGACGTGTCGAAGATCGAGGACGTCGTTCGCCTCGTCGATGAAACAGTCGCGACGTTCGGACGGCTGGACATTCTGGTGAACAACGCCGGCATCCTGAGCAACACGCCCTACGACGAGGTGTCCGAAGCCGAGTGGGACCGGGTGCTGGACACCAATCTCAAGGGAGCGATGTTCGCCACGCGCGAGGCCCTGCGGCCGATGTTGGCGCAGGGATGGGGGCGGGTGATCTCGATTTCGTCCCTGGCCGGCCGTAGCGGCGGCGTCAGCGTCGGTCCGGCGTATGTCGCGTCGAAAGCGGGGCTGGTCGGGCTGACGCGGCATATGGCGAAGAAGGTCGCCCGATACGGAATCACCGTGAACGCCGTCGCGCCGGGAACGACTGAGACCGACATCATCAAGGGGTTCACCGAAGAGCAGACGATCGCGATCAATGAGGCGATCCCGGTTGGCAGGCTCGGCAAGCCGGAGGAGATCGCCGCTACGGTGGCGTTCCTCGCCTCCGATGTCGCCGCTTTCATCACTGGCGCGGTGATCGACGTCAACGGCGGCATGTACATGGGCTGAAATCCGATCCGCACTTGCCGATCGAACGTGCAGACGACAGGAGAGAAGCGAAATGAGCAAGTTGGGTTTTGTCGGTCTTGGCGTCATGGGAACGCCGATGGCCGGCCATCTGTTGGCCGCCGGCCACACGGTCTCTGTACACGACTTGACTCCGATTCCCGCGGAATTGACCGCCAAGGGCGCGGTCGTCTGCGCCTCGTCGAAAGAGGTTGCGGCGAAAAGCGACGTCGTCATCGTCATGGTGCCGGATACGCCCCACGTCGGCGCGGTGCTGTTCGGCGAGAACGGCGCGGCGGAGGGACTGAAGGCGGGCAAGATCGTCGTCGACATGTCGTCGATCTCGCCGATCGAGACCAAGCAGTACGCCGCCAGGATCGAGGCGCTCGGCTGCGACTATCTCGACGCGCCGGTGTCGGGCGGCGAAGTCGGCGCCAAGGCGGCGACGCTGTCGATCATGGTCGGCGGCAAGCCGGCGGTGTTCGAAAAGATCAAACCGCTGTTCGAACTGATGGGCAAGAACATCACGCTCGTCGGCGACGTCGGCGCCGGCCAGACCGCCAAGGTGGCCAACCAGATGATCGTCGCCATGACCATCGAGGCGGTGGGCGAAGCGCTGCTGTTCGCCGCCAAGGCGGGGGCTGATCCCGCGCGCGTGCGCCAAGCCTTGATGGGCGGCTTCGCCTCCTCGAAGGTGCTCGAGGTGCACGGCGACCGCATGGTCAAGCGCACGTTCGATCCGGGCTTCCGCATCGCGCTGCATCAGAAGGATCTCAACCTGGCGCTGACCGCGGCGCGGCAGATGGGGCTGTCGCTGCCGAACACCGCGACCTGCCAGGAGCTGTTCAACGCTTGCGCGGCGCATGGAGGAAGCGCGTGGGACCATTCCGCCATGGTCAAGGCGCTCGAGCTGCTGGCTGGCGGCGAGATCGCCTGATCGCTGGTCCATTCTGCCGCGAGCGATGGCCATGCCCCGGCTCGGCGAGCCCCTTGATCCTCGCGTCCTTCTGCGACGCATGTTCGACGCGGCGATCGAGGCGGCGCAGCCGTCCCACTGCGTTCGCCCGCATCTGCCGCCGGCGCCGAAGGGGCGGTTGATCGTCGTAGGGGCGGGAAAGGCGTCGGCGGCGATGGCGCGCGCCGTCGAGGACGCCTGGCCGGGCCCGCTCGGAGGGCTGGTCGTCACCCGCTACGGTTACGCGGTTCCGTGCCAGCGGATCGAAATCGTCGAGGCGGCGCATCCGACGCCGGACGCCGCCGGGCTTGCGGCGGCGCGGCGTATTCTGGCGCTGGCCGAAGGCGCTGGGGCGGACGACGCCGTGCTGTGCCTCATCTCGGGGGGCGGCTCGGCGCTGCTGCCGCTGCCGCTCGACGGGCTGACGCTGGCGGACAAGCAGGCGGTCAACCGCGCGCTGCTCGCCCGCGGGGCGACGATCGCCGAGATCAACTGCGTCCGCCGCCATCTTTCCGCGATCAAGGGCGGGCGGCTCGCCGCCGCCGCCTATCCGGCGAAGGTGACGACGCTGCTCATCTCCGACGTTCCCGGCGACAACCCGCGCGACATCGCCTCCGGTCCGACGGTCGCCGACGAGACCACGTCGGCGGACGCGCTCGAGATCCTCAGGCGTTTCGGCGTCGACGCGCCGCCGGCGGTTCGCGTCGCGCTCGAAAGCGGGCGCGGCGAGACGGTGAAGCCCGGCGATCCGCGCTTCGTCGGGGTCGAGACCCGCATCGTCGCCACGCCGCAGGAAGCGCTGGAGGCGGCCGCCAAAGTGGCGCAGGCCGCCGGGTTGCCGGCGTACATCCTGAGCGATTCGATCGAGGGCGAAGCGCGCGACGTCGGCAAGGCGACGGCCGGCGTTGTCCGGCAGATCGCCTTGCGCAATCAACCGTTCGCCGCCCCCTGCGTATTGTTGTCGGGCGGCGAAACGACCGTGACCGTGCGCGGCCATGGCCGCGGCGGGCGCAACGTCGAGTTCCTGCTTTCGCTCGGCATTGCGCTCGACGGCCTCGAGGCGGTGTGGGCGTTGGCCGGCGACACCGACGGCGTCGACGGGGTCGAGGAAATCGCCGGGGCGATCCTGACGCCGACCACGCTCGCGCGAGCTTGGGCCAAGGGAATCCGGCCCAAGAACGCGCTCGCCGACAATGACGGCCATGGTTTCTTCGGCGCGCTCGGCGACCAGGTCGTGACCGGACCGACGCTCACCAACGTCAACGACTTTCGCGCCGTGATCGTCGGCGCGGCCGGAGACGGTTGAGCGGCTCCGCAGCCGGTTTGAAGCGCCGGTCGCGCGGCCTCGCGTCGAAGAGCGTCGATCGGCCGAAAAGAGATTGTGACGCCGATCGGCGTCGGGACCCCACGCCGAATGACAGGCGACGCCTCGCCGATGGGCGCAAGCTCGGCGACGCCGGGCCAGGCGCGGCGGATGGCGTTTGCCGCGACGTCGACGGGAATCTTTGGGCCGGGTCGGGAATGGGCGCCCCTGAGCTGAACGGCGTGATGGTTTTTCTGTGCGCGGTCGCCGACAAATGGTCGGGATCGTGCGATCTGGCGTCGTGATCGGCCGGCGTGCCCGCCTTTTCCAGCTTCCGCTCAGTCTCCTCGCCATGCTTGGCGAGGGCCGTGGCGTCGCGGATCAAAGCCTCGGCCCGCGCATGCGCTTCGGACCATCGGTCGCAGGCGCTCGCGGGATCGCCAATTTGCAGCGACAGCTTCACCATCGATTTGCCGCTCAGGGCGTGGCTGGCGACAGCCCGGGAGCGATGAATTTCGCCGCGCGCAAACGGGGCGATGGCGCGGTCGAGGATGCGCCGGCAGGCGTCCTTGCCGACGTCCTAGCGGGACGCCAGGAAGGGCAGTCCGGGCGAGGTCTTGCGGGCCGTGGGGGGAGGCGATTCTAAGCGGAATTGCGCCTGAAAGCGCGGCGCTCGGCTGAACGGTTCAGCCAATTCTAGCAAAATGCGGCATTTGGGGCAGGTATGGAGCGGGTGAAGGGAATCGAACCCTCGTATTCAGCTTGGAAGGCGTATGAATTGGCTGACTGGAGGGTTGCACAAGGAAGTGGCGCTCTTATATTTCATGCTGTTATCCGCACGAAGCTGCTCGTGCGATTGGCCAAGCGGGGTCGTCTCGTGGTCCGCGTGTGGTCCAAATATCAATCGGCGAACGTAAATAATGGAACTCAAATCAGCACACGTTATGCAGGCAGCCGCCTTGGCGGATGCCGGTCAAAAGAAAGAGATCAGAATGCGGGACGCGCTCGTTCCCGGGCTTTGCATTCGGATCCGAGGGCGGACCGCGTCCTGGCACATCATGACTCGCTCCCAATCCATTCGACTGGCTGGGATTGACGAGCTGTCTCTTAAGACGGCCCGAGAACGGGCTCGCGACGTCTTGAACGAAAATAGACCGCCGCTGAAGCGGGCTGTTGCCGCCCTTCTTGAAGCCGGGATTCCTCCGGTCGACGCAAACTTGATCGCCAGGGGCTTGCCGATCGACCCGCAGGATAAATGGGTGGACACCTGGACATGGAATGACGCGATGACCCGCTTCCTTGACCAGAAACTGAGCGAGCAATCGCCCCGATGGTTTCGCCAATATAAGAAGCACGCCGAAGACGAGGTGTTCTTCCCAGTTCGGTTTCAGCCGCTCGCGAAGCTCGCTTACGCGAAGCTGGATCTAATTCGCCAAGAAAGTCGTCGGATTTATCGTCCCTCTAAGGCCAGGCGAGTCATGGCCGCGGCTATCGACATGCTGGACTGGGTCTGGGCCGAGCACCGTACGGAAGGCGGCTTGGACAGACTGAACTTTCCGTGGTGGCGAGAGCTGACGGTGAAACAGCCAAAAAGCTCGAAACGCTTCGTTCCGTCGATCGATGTTCTCGCAAAGACCGTCGTCGTCCTCCGACAAACTCCGGGCCTCAAACAGGTGCACGTGAAGATAGTGGAGTTCATCGTCGCGACCGCTCAACGCATCGACCAAGTTTGTTCTCTCGAGCGTTCGCAGATCGAGCGGAACCCCGATGGTTCCGGCGTGATCCATTGGTCAAACGCTCAAATGAAAGGCGGGATTCCGCACGCTCTTTGGGTGCCGTCGGAAGTCTTGAGCCACGTCGCCTCCGATGGGCGATACGCCTTTCCTGCCGACGAACGCGGAGATCGACCCGTCCGGTCGAGCGTCATCAATCGCTGGCTTGGAAACCTCTGGGGGAAGAGGAGTACAGCGCAGTCCGAACCTTACAAAGGGAAGCCAGGACCGCCGTGGGGAACCGGATCGCTTTCGCCCGCTTTGAAGGAAGCGGGAATTCCCTTCTGGACACCACACGCGGTACGATCGGTTCTGGCCACCGAGCTGATTGACGCCATGCTCGATGCCGCTGCGTCCGCCATCCTATCCCACAAACGGATGGGTATAGTGGATCTCCCCGAACGCCCGTTGGGCGACGTTCGCGCCGAGGATGTAACCGTACGTTATTACAGCCGCGCGCAAAGGCTGCCGCTGAAGAAGCTCGGTATGCAGGAGTGGTCCGCGAGGCTCGCCGAAGCGAAGAAGCGTGCGACGGCTCGAAGTTTACCCGATCAGTGTTAACGCCAGTTAACTGATCTGCCGCCACCACTCCCTTTCCGCGAAGAAATTCGCCGCCCAGCGGTCGCGCCGAGCCATTTCGCAATCTCCGATCAGCGCACGAATCTGGCTTCTCAGTATTTTCAATATTCGTGGATCAGTCGCACTGATCGCACGCGTTGACCGCCACGGGCAGCGCTTGGTCTTCTTCTCGATCTTGGCCATTCGGCCGCGCGTCGCTGGGGTCCACATCCCAAGCTTGAATTACGGCCGGCGATCTCTTTCTGCGTATTCCACGGGATCGTGAGCGCCGATTCCAGACGATCGTGAGCGCCCAGTCCACGCGATCATGAGCACCGATTCCACGCGATCGTGAGCAGCCGTTCCACAGGATCGTGAGCAGCCTG
>Ga0181535_10001402_pt1 | contig 31557 bp, 25 predicted proteins | sample PEATcosm2014_Bin_44_FD_119774 | JGI IMG/M metagenome (GOLD analysis project Ga0181535, IMG submission 119774) | Peatland microbial communities from MTU Mesocosm Facility, Houghton, MI, USA - PEATcosm2014_Bin17_30_metaG | ecosystem: Environmental > Terrestrial > Soil > Wetlands > Peat | place... | reverse complement strand
TCTCGTCCATCACACTGCTCGTTTTCCAAGGCATGAGAATCTTCTACGTCCTCACCCCTTCGCTTGCAGTGTCGGAGATGCGCCCGGTCTAAAACGTACGATATCCCCCCGGTCTGTACCCCTGGCCGGTACCCACCCCCCTCCCCACCAAAAGCCCGCTTCTGGAGGGGTCATATTTCCAATAACCTGAATGGATTGAATAGCTTGGAAATTATCCCTATGTACTCATCGGTAAACAATGCCGCCCGATTTTCCCCGGTTTTCGGCCCTAAAATGCGGATTACGCTACCATTTCGCGTCAACCCACTCAATTCCGGCATAGTCGAGACCGAGGGCGTGCATGCGCCCGGTTTTATCGTCGGCGCGCGCCTTTGACCGGATTAGGCACGCTCCGCCTCCAGCAGTTGGCGCTTGCGCTCGATTCCCCACCGATAACCGGTGAGCGACCCGCTCGCGCCAACTACCCGGTGGCAGGGCACCACCAGTGCCACCCGATTCGTGGCGCAGGCGCGAGCCACGGCGCGTGTGGCCTTCGGGTCTCCTAACTCGCGCGCCAACTGGCTGTAGCTCCGTGTCTGGCCGCGTGGAATCTGCCTCAGCGCCTGCCATACCCGGAGCTGAAACGCCGTCCCGCGCAAGTCGAGTGCCAGCTCCGCCCCCCGGCCGGGTTGCGCCGCAGCGCCGTTGACCACCCCCACCGCCCCATCCACAAGCTTCGCAAGCGCTTGATCGCGCCGCAGCGTGGCCGCGGGAAACTCCTTGCGCAGACTGGACTCCGCCTCCGCCGCTGTACCCCCAAGAGCCAGCCAGCAAAGACCGCGCTCGGTCGCCGCCGCAATCACCCAGCCAAATGGTGAACGGGCTGTCGCCCAGCCGATCTGCTCCCCACGCCCTCCCTGGGCAAACCGCGCCGGCGTCATGCCCAGCGGTACCCCCTCGTAAGCCCTGCTCGATGAGCCGAATCCAGCTTCATAAATTGCATCCGTCACTTTGCCTCCTTGCTTGAGCCCACCACGCAGGCTGCTCGCGCGCAGCGCCCTTTGGTACTGCAGCGGGCTCACGCCCATGGCTCCCTTGAAGATCCGCTGCGCTGTAAATGGGCTCAGCCCCGTCACGCGCCCCAGCTCAGCCAGGCGCACCGGCCGGTCAAGATTCGCCTCAACATGTGCGCGAATCCTGTCCAAAGGGCTGCTCCACCCGATGGTAGGGCGGCAGCGTTTGCAGGGACGAAAGCCGGCAGCCTGCGCCTCCGTCGCCAAATGAAAGAAGCGTACGTTGGTCCGAAGTGGCCGACGACTGGTGCAACTGGGACGACAGAATACGCCGGTGGTCGTCACCGCATAAACGAACTCGGCAGCGGGGTCTCGGCTCAAAATCTGCTGCCACGCGGTCTTGGCGTCAATTGCCAGTGCGGAAGAAGGAACTGAGACCCTTTGGTCGGCCGGTGCGAATTGGGGGTTGCTGCTCATGGACACCATCGTCGCCGATGCACGGGCTGTCACGCTATCCGGTTCTTGCGTGCAATTCGGAATTCGTTAAGCTCCTGCATTCCAGTGTCGAAACAGGACACGCCGCCTCTACCGCGCTCTTGGCGCAAAGAATAGGAAAGCTCGAGCCGCGCCTAGCCGGGTTTGACCCCAAATCCAACCGCCCGTATCATCTAAGTTGGTGCGGCCATCCGGTCGCGGCTCTCCCGGCGGGGTAGCTCAGATGGTTAGAGCGACGGATTCATAACCCGTAGGTCGGCAGTTCGATCCTGCCTCCCGCCACCAATCAAACCCATCCCACGCGATCTCACAGGAGTCGTTGCCAGGATATATAGGCGGTGAGAATCCTCGACTCGTCGCCGCGCCTGCAGTTTTACAAAGGCACGTTGTACTCAGAGGCTGCGATCAAGCCGCCATCGACCACGTGGAGGATCCCGGTAACGCCCACCGAGTCATCGGACGCCAGATAAAGCGCTGCCCGAGCCACATCTTCAGGGCTCAGGATCTCCCCCGTTGGTACGCGTGAAAGGCGTGCGCGGATTCGCGCTTCTCCTTCACTGCCGTGGCCAATATGCTCCCGCAGCATCGGCGTGTCGGTAATGCCGGGGCAAAGGCAATTCACACGGATCCGGTCCCTGCCATAGTCCAGCGCGAGCGACTTGCTCAGCAGCGCAATCGCTCCCTTTGAAGCCGAATAGACCGGGGTGCCATACTGGCCATTGAAGCTTGAGATAGACCCATTATTGACAATCGTGCCGCCCCCTTGTCTGCGCATATGCGGCACCACATGCTTGATTGCGAAGAATGCTGACTTGACGTTGACGGCCATTACGCTGTCCCAGTCTTCTTCGGTCATTTGTTCCAGCGGCTTTACCATTACAACGCCCGCGTTGTTGAATAGAACGTCGATCCTGCCCCATCGCGCAATCGTAGCCTCGACCATCCGCTGGATATCCGCTTCGTTGGTCACATCCGTGTGCGCAAAAAATGCCTCATTCCCGGCGGCAGTAATCATTGCAACCGTCTCTTCGGCGCCGCGTTTGTTTCTGGCGGCCACCACAACGCGGGCGCCTTCCTGGGCAAATAAGATGGCGCTCGCCCGGCCAATACCGCTCGCAGCGCCTGTAACAATCGCTACCTTCCCGTCTAACTTCATTCCGCCTCTCCCCCGGCTAGCCTTGCTTGTTCGGGCAAGGTTTGGCTATCGCTGCATGTAGACAATGTGCGTCTGAGTAAACTCATACAATCCGTGTTTTCCGTCGGCCCCGCCGTTCGATACGGCAATCAACTCTCCGGTCCTTGCGCCAGGCTCGCGCCCGGCCACTTGAGATCTCCAAAGCAATAGCCTGCATGAACAATGCGCCGGTCCGGTTCACTCCCTGCATAGACCCAGATCATGGCCATCTCGTCATTCGATCGATTGATAAACCGATGCGGGAGCCCCCTCGGAATAAATGCGGTATCGCATCCGCTCAATTCATACTGCCTGCCTTCCACCAGGCACGTGGCCGTGCCTTTCACGATGGTGATTGACTCATCGAAATCGTGAATGTGACAGGGAAGCGACGCGCCCGGAAGGAAGCGGCCATAACCGCCGCAAATGCCCACCGAACCAAACCGGCGTGCGAAGAGATCGCAGAAGAAAGCGCTTGTCGAGAGTTGATAAATATCTCCGCTATCGTGCCGCACGATCGTCTCCGGCTCTGTGTCCGATGCAAATCCGAAGCCCCGATCCTCTACCGGGAAAGTGCGATCGACGAGCGTCCTCGACGGTCTCGCGGAGGCAAAGGACGAGTGAGCCACGAATCTCTGCACCGGGTCGTCGTTTTCTACCCGGTGCGCAATGCCTGCCGGGATGTGCACGCAATCCCGCGGACCCAGCCGGTACATTCGGCCTTCCAAAAGAAAGCGCCCGCGGCCTTCCACTACCACCACCGCCTCGCTGTATTCGTGAAAATGGTAGGGCAGGCACGCCCCAGGCGCGAATGTTGCGGTCCCAGTGCTGAATCCCGTGGCCCCACACTCCTCTGAGACAAATGTCCGAAGTTCCAGCCCGGCGGGCATACCCGCGCTCGGCTGACAACTGCGTGCAGAGATAATTGCCTCAGTTACTGTAGGTTGATCTGGCAGGCCTTGCAGGTCATTTTTCAATGTCATTTCCCGGAATAGAGATTAATCCATCCTGGTACCAACAGGCGAGTTCAAAAACAGCCGCCGGCTCGGGTAGCCTGTGTAGAAGATCTACCGCGGGAGTCTTGCTGCTTGACAGACCCTCTGCAGCGAGCTAATTATCTGATGATCTGACAACTTAGCCCTGTAGTGCAGCCAGTATTCCAACCAGGAGATCTCCGTATGTCTGACGCGATGTCAAGACGCACTTTTGTGAAGGCGCTGGCAGTCAGCGCAGTGGCCACATCCGTAGCGAAGCCTGGGCTCGCTGAGGAAAGAGCCGCCACCTCGGGCGTAGCAACAGAATGGTCCTACGTGAGCGGAAAGCAGTACTCCGACCCCTTTAACCAGGTCGAACTGGACGCAGTCATCACACTGCCATCGGGAGGCGAAGAGCGCGTTCCAGGGTTCTGGTCCGGCGATTCGACCTGGCGTGTACGCTATGCCCCTCCAGTGCCGGGACTTTACCGGGTTCGCTCCGTTTGCACCGACCCCAAGAATCGCGATCTGCACGATCAGAACCTGACCCTCAATGTTCAGCCCTACTCCGGCAACAACCCGCACTATAAGCACGGTGTGCTTAAGGTGGGTGCCGACCAAAGGCATTTTCAGCACGCCGATGGCACTCCCTTCTTCTGGCTTGGCGACACCTGGTGGATGGGCCTGTGCAAGCGGCTTAGCTGGCCCGACGGTTTCGAGACCCTCACCGCCGACCGCTTACACAAGGGCTTCACCATAGTGCAGATTGTTGCAGGCCTTTATCCCGACATGAAGCCCTTTGACGAACGCGGCGCCAACGAATCGGGTTTCCCTTGGGATCGCGATTACACCCGCATCAATCCGGCTTATTTCGATACCGCGGACGTGCGCATCCAGCATCTGGCAGATCACGGTCTTGCCGCTTGCATCGTTGGGTTCTGGGGCTACTTTATTCCCCGCATGGGCGTTGAAAAAGTCAAGAAACACTGGCGCTATCTCGTCGCTCGCTGGAGCGCCTACCCGGTCGTCTGGTGCCTCGCCGGAGAAGGCACGATGCCCTACTATCTTTCCAAGACGCCCGAACAGGACGCCGAAACCCAGAAGCACGGACTGACCGAGTTGGCACGATATGTGCGCAGCATCGATCCGCATCACCACCCCATCACCATCCATCCTTCCAGCAGCGCCCGGTTCTGCGTGGATGATCCGGCTGTGTTGGATTTCGACATGCTGCAGACCGGCCACGACGACCGCCAAAGTGCACCCAACACCATCGAGACCATCAATCGCTCACTCGCTGCAAGCCCCAAGATGCCGGTCCTCGTGGGCGAGGTCTGCTACGAAGGCATTCAGGAAGCCAGCCGCCAGGAGGTGGAGCGCTATATGTTCTGGGCTGCTCTGATGACCGGAGCGGGCGGACACACCTACGGAGCCAATGGCATCTGGCAGGTGAATACGCGTGAGAAACCCTACGGTCTTTCGCCGCATGGCCACTCCTGGGGCGGTCCCGCGTGGGACATCGCCGCACAGCTTCCCGGCTCCGGCCAGCTCGGGTTTGCCAAAGCTCTGCTTACGCGCTACTCCTGGTGGAAGCTTGAGCCCCAACCCGACCTCATCGCACCCCGCTGGAGCAAGGAAAACTACTGGAGGCCTTTTGCCGCTCAGATCCCTGGAGAAGCCGCGTTGGCTTTCATCCCTGCATTCAACGGCGGAGGCACCTTTCGCAATCTGAAGGCCGGTTCGTATCGGGCCTTCTTCTTCAACCCCACTGACGGAACTGAAACCGAGATTGGCGTCATCACTCCAGATGCCGACGGCTCATGGAAGATTGCCGAAGTTCCGATCTTTCAGGATTGGGTCGTTGTGCTGGAGAACAAAGCATGAGTCTTCCTAGATCGTCCGGGCCTGCGCCGGAAGCAGCAAAGTTTCGAGTAGGTTTTTCAGCTGATTTTTGCGGCGAAGATGGTCGCCCAGCTTATCCCGATATCGGCCTGTCTCTGCTCGATGGCGTACCCGGCGTTTCGCACGAGTTTCTGCCTGAATATCGAGCCGAGTACGTCCCTTCGCAGTTGATGGAGTACGACGTACTTATCTCCCTTAAGCCGAAGGTTACGGCCCAGTCACTGGAAGGCATCTCACGGCTTTGCGCCATCGGCCGCTGCGGCGTTGGATATGACAACGTGGACCTGAAGGCCTGCACCGAGCACGGGATCGCTGTGTACATCACGCCCGGCGGGGTAGTGCGGCCTGTCGCGGAGTCCATCCTGCTCCTGGTGCTCGCGCTTTCCCATCGCCTCTTGATCAAGGACCGCCAGGTGCGACAGGGCCAATGGGCTGAGAGCACCCGCCGTCTTGGCCGCGAACCGCGCGACCGTGTGGTCGGAACCATCGGCATGGGCAACATCGCCACAGAGGCAATTCGCCTGTTGCGCACGCTGGGTGTACGCCGGTTCCTGGCCTTCGATCCGTACACCTCTGCGGAGCGCGCGGCGGAACTCGCCGTTGAATTGGTTTCTCTCGACGAACTCCTTCGCACTTCAGACTACGTGCTGGTCAACTGCCCTCTTACCACTGAAACACGCGGCTTGCTGGGGAAGACTCAATTCGCTCTTATGAAGCCCGACGCAGTTCTCATCAATACAGCGCGCGGCCCTATCGTCGATGAATCCGCACTCATTCAAGCCTTGCAGAGCAACCAGATTGCCGGCGCCGCCCTCGATGTCTTCGAGAAAGAGCCGCTAAGCGCCGATTCCCCGCTCATCGCCATGGAGAATGTCATCCTCACCTCGCACTCCATCTGCTGGACAGAAGAACTTTTCCGCGACATGGGACGCATCGATTGCCAGGGCGCCCTGGCGATCTACCGAGGAGAGATTCCGGATCACGTGGTCAACCCTCAGGTACTCAGTAATCCCCTCTTTCTTGGGAAGCTCGCGCGTTTCAAGGGTGCCTTCGTTGCGTCGGGGGCGAGGCCATGAACGGTTTTCGACAGCGGCTTCAACAGGGCGAAGTTCTTCTCGGGCAGATGGTCCTTGAACTCTTCACCCCCGGCATCGGGCCCATGCTGGCTGCTTGCGATCTCGATTTTGTGATCTTTGATATGGAGCACGGGCGCTGCGATATTGGCCTGCTCGCTGAGATGATCGCCTCCTGCCGCGGTAGCGACATTGTTCCGCTGGCGCGGGTTCCGGATGTGGAGTTCGCGCCGTTGTCCCGTGCCCTGGATTTAGGTGCGCGCGGCGTAATGGTGCCGCGTGTCGAGACCCGGCAGCAGGCTGAAAAAATCGTCAGCCAACTCCGCTACACTCCCCAGGGCAAACGCGGAGTGGCACTGGGTGTCGCGCACGATCTCTACCGCGCTGGTACACCGGAGTTCTTCGCCAGGGCCAATGAGGAAACAGCCGTCATCCTTTTGCTCGAGACGGAAAAAGCCTTTGAGAATCTAGACGAGATCATCTCCGTGCCGGGTGTGGATGTGGCCTGGATGGGGCACTATGATCTCACCGTCTCGATGGGCATTCCCGCACAATTCAACCATCCGCGCTTTCTTGGTGCCATGGATGCCTTGGTAGCTACCTGCCGGAGATATGGCGTAGCCCCGGGATTCCTGCCTGCGACGCCTGAGGCAGCCGTGCATTGGATCGGCAAGGGCTTCCGCGCCATTAGCCTGGGCAGCGACATCGGCGTGTTTCTCGATGCAGTCCGAAAATTCAGGGCCTATGTTGCCCAGAGAGGCGGTGCAGCATGAAGTATTCAATTCAGGCATTCAACGCCGGCACATTTTGGGTTCCCGGCCCCGAGGTCTATTGGATGGAAGCCTGGAATCAGCGCGAGGAAATGAACGCCATCATCTACCTCATTCGCGGCGGCGGCCAGAATATCCTCATCAATACAGGGCCTCCGCAGGATCTGACCATCATCAACCAGGCTTGGCTCAGTTTCTTCGGATACCCTGAAGCACAGATCGTTCGTCCCGAAGCCCAGTTACCGCAGAACATCCTTCGCTCCCAGGGGTTGACTCCCGACGACATCTCCTTGGTCCTGGTCACTCCGTTGCAGGCCTATGCCACAGCCAACATCCACATGTTTCGCAACGCAACCATTGGCATCTCGCGCCGCGGCTGGATCGAAGACTTTCAAGCTCCCTACTACCATCTCCACGTTCCCCGCCATCTGCGCATTCCGCCCGAGGTGAATCAATACCTGCAGAACGAGGGCTGGGACAAAGTTCGCCTGCTCGCCGATGAAGAAGAGGTGCAGCCCGGCATCCGCGTCTTCTGGGCCGGCGTCCATCACCGCTCCTCAATGGCCGTCGCGATCGATACTGCCAAAGGCACCGTCATCATCACCGACTGCTTCTTCAAATACGGCAACATCGAATCCGGCCGCTATCTGGGCGTGATGGAGAGCATGATGGAAGCCGACGCAACCTGGGCGCGCATTCGCAAGGAGGCAGATATCTTCGCATCCGTTTACGACCCCGAGGTTTTCGTCCGCCATCCGGGTGGAATCCTGGCCTGAGTTGTCGTGCACAAGCGGCCATCGCCGCACTCCATGGGACGATTCCTCCAGATGCCATCACCACACACTGTCCGCGTCACCCGGCCTATTGGCGCAGGACTGTATATTGGGGTGTGCGCGCGCATGCATCTCGCCCGCGCCCGATAGCGGAGGATTCCATGCGGCGCCGTGACTTACTCAAACTCGCAGCTTATAGCGCAGGAGCGTTGGCCGTAGCCCGGCCCACGCTTGCCCTGCCCCAACCTCATCCCATCATCGACGCCCACATCCATTTGTTCGATCCCACGCGCCCGGGCGGAGTTCCCTGGCCGGAAAAAGATGACACTGCTTTGTACAGGCCCGCATTGCCTGAGCGCTACGTTGCCCTCAGCAAACCTTTCGGAGTCGTCGGCGCCATTGCCATTGAAGCCAGTTCTCTCGCCAGTGACAACCAGTGGCTCCTCAATGTGGCAGAAAAACATCCCGTCATAGTCGGCATCATCGGTGACCTTGTCCCTACCTCTCCATCTTTTCTCAAGGATCTGGAGCGGCTTCACTCGAACCCTCTCTTCCTCGGCTTCCGCTACGGAAATCTGTGGGACCGGGATCTCGCCGTCGATCTCGAAAAGCCGGGCTTTATCGATGGACTGAAAGCCTTGGAGCAAGCCGGCCTGGTCTTCGAAAGTGCGAACCCCGACCCCAGCCTGATTCGCGCCATTCTTAAAGTCTCCCAGCGCGTGCCCGGCCTCAGAATCGTCATCGATCATCTTCCTCATGCCCCGGTGCCCACCGAGCAGGCTGCGCGCCAGGAGTACGAGGCAAACCTCCGCCACCTGGCAGAGAATCCTGGCGTCTACATCAAACTCTCTGAGATTCCCGTCGTCGTGAACGGAGAACTGGTCACCGATCCGGGCTTCTATCGCGGTCCCCTCGATGCGATCTGGGATGTGTTTGGCGAAGACCACATCCTTTTCGGCAGTGACTGGCCGAACAGCGATCACCTGGCTCCGATCGCGGACACCTTTGCCGTCGTCCACGAATACATTTCGCGAAAATCGCCCGCGGCCGCGGAGAAATACTTCTGGAAGAACTCGGTTGCCGCCTATAAGTGGCGGCGCAGAACACCGGACCAGCCAGCTCTCTAGACAACCGCCGCTCCCGGTCGAAGGCTTCACCCGATCCGAAGGGCGGCGGCGACCAACGTCCGCAACGCGCACCTCACGCAACTAAAGGCAATAGATTTGAGCAGTGGTTCTTCAACCCGCATCCACTCCACCGAATTGGCTTCCGGTCAGAAGGGGAATGGAGCCGGCAGCGAGGTCTCCGATCCGCCCATCGCCTCATCGCCAAGTGACTTGGACCGGGCAATTTCACGAACCATGAAGCGGTTGACTCCCTTCTTGATGCTGATGTATGTGGTCTCGTTTCTCGACCGGGCAAACATCAGCTTCGCCAAGCAGGCGTTACAAACCTCCGTCGGCATTACCGAGGGTACATATGCCCTGGGCGCAGGCATCTTCTTCCTCAGTTACTCATTGTGCGGATTTCCCAGCAACCTTGTCCTGCATAAGATTGGCGCGAAGCGGTGGATGTCCTTCCTCATGGTGGGGTGGGGTTTGGTGTCGATGGCCACGATGTTGGTGCGTGGCAGCACTTCGTTTTACTTGCTGAGACTCCTCCTCGGCGTCATGGAAGCGGGTTTTTTCCCTGGCGCGATTCTCTATCTCACCTATTGGTTTCCCAATCGTGTCCGAGGCCAGATACTCGGCTTGTTCTATTTGGGTGTGCCGATTGCACTCATCTTCGGCGGCCCTCTGTCCGGACTGCTTCTTGATATGCATCCGGTAGGCGGGCTTCAGAGTTGGCAGAACATGTTCCTGGTAGAAGGATTCATGGCTGTCCTTCTTGGGATTGCGACCTCTCTGTTTCTTGATAGCCGCCCTCCCGATGCCGTCTGGCTCCCGGCCAATGAAAAGCAGGCCCTGACTGACGCATTGGCGGATGAGGAGAAAGAACGTCGTACCGCCGGTCCGGCAAAGCTTCTCCCCATGTTGCGAGATTTGCGCGTGCTCCAGTTTGTTCTCATCTACACGCTGATTCAGATGAGCACGTATGGCGCGATCTTCTATCTGCCCACCGAGATATCCACTCTCATGCACAAGCCCGCTGGCCTTGAAGTAGGCCTGGTATCCGCGATCCCGTGGATTTGCGCTCTCTGCGCCGTCTACTGGCTGCCTCGCACCGCGGACCGGTTCAGGAAGCACCGCGAATTGGCGGCTCTCACGCTATTGATCTCGGGAAGCGCAAGTTTTGTATTTCCCACGGCAGGGCCGCGCATTGGACTCATTGCCCTGTCGATCGCCGTATCCGGATTCATCTCCGTGCAACCGCTGTTCTGGACGTTCCCCACCAGCTATCTGGCCGACACCGCGGCGGCGGGCGGCATAGCCTTGATCGGCGCGGGCAATCTGGGAGGATTCATCGCCCCCACCGTAAAAGTCTGGGCCGATCAGCGCTTCGCTTCGCACAGCGCAGGCTTGTACCTTCTCGCCGCACTTACCGTCCTGAATGCGGGACTGATAGCCTTGATACGGAATCGCCGTGGGCATCCAGCCTAAAGGCGATTGAGGACAATCGACAGCTTCCCAGTCAGAAAGGCGCCCATCATGCCAGCCACTAAAATCCGTGCGGTCCGTGCCTCCTTTGTTCAGGGAGGCGGCGCCGACTATCACGATCAAGCCCAGGGTCATTGGATTGATGATCACATCGCCACACCGATGGCAAAATATCCCGACTATCGCTCCAGCCGCCAATCCTTCGGCCTCAACGTCCTGGGCACCTTGGTCGTCGAGATCGAAGCAGAGAACGGCGTCGTCGGTTTTGCCGTGACCACGGGCGGCCAGCCGGCTGCCTGGATCGTGGAGCGCCATCTCTCTCGCTTTCTTATTGGAGCAGACCCCACAGAAATCGAGCGAATCTGGGACCAGATGTATCTTTCCACCCTTTTCTATGGCCGCAAAGGCTTGGCCCTCAATGCCATTAGTTGCGTCGATCTTGCCTTGTGGGACCTGCTGGGCAAGCTCCGTCAGGAGCCGGTGTATCGCCTTCTTGGAGGCGCGGTCCGGGATGAGTTAGTCTTCTACGCCACCGGCGCCCGACCTGACCTCGCTCAGAAAATGGGCTTCATCGGCGGCAAACTACCTCTTCATCACGGCCCTGCCGAGGGCTACCAGGGCATGAAGAAGAACCTTGAACTGCTGGCAGAGATGAGGTCCCGCGTGGGTTCCGACTTCTGGCTGATGTACGACTGCTGGATGAGTCTCGATCTTGACTATGCCGTTCGCCTGGCCGATGCCGCTCACAACTTCAAACTGAAGTGGATCGAGGAAGCGCTACTCCCGGACGACTATTGGGGCTATGCGGAACTCCGGAGAAAAGTTCCGCGGGGAATGTTGGTCTCCACGGGTGAACATGAGGCGGGTCGCTGGGGTTTTCGCATGCTTCTTGAGATGGAGTGCGCCGACATCCTGCAGCCCGACGTAGGCTGGTGCGGCGGAATCACGGAACTCATCAAGATTTCGGCGCTGGCTGACGCTCGCGGCGTCCTGGTAGTGCCGCATGGTTCCAGCGTGTACAGCTACCACTTCGTCATTACCCGCCACAACAGTCCCTTTTCGGAATACCTGATGATGGCGCCCCAGGCCGACAAGGTGATTCCCATGTTTTCCCCGCTGTTACTGGATGAACCAATTCCCGAAAACGGCCGCATGAAGCTCTCGGATGCGCCTGGCTTTGGCGTTCGCTTGAATCCCGATTGCCCGCTGCACACCATCTCCAGCTAGCGTGGCCGCTGCCGACCCTCCGCTTCCCAGGTCTCGTCTCGGAGAGCTGGGAAGCCTCCAACCTTTCTCGGCCACCCCCTCAAAAAATGCCCACTGTGCACCCCCTGGGGTATCATTACGTCTATAGAGTGAGCGGTCTGTTTCCCCTTAAGGCTGCCCCGGTGGTGTGTGTGTCCCGATTCTTCCAGCGTTTTGTCTTCGTTCTTGCCGCAGCCATCTTTGCCGCCCTCGGGCTCGGATTTGCCCTGGGCGAGCTAGGGCTGTTTGGCGTTCACGCCGGCGGCGATCAGGATGGCGCCTACCGCCAGATGCATGTTTATGCCGAAGTGCTCAAGCGAATCCAGAGTGACTACGTCACCGCACCTAACATCAATGATGTCACCACTGGCGCCCTGCACGGCCTGCTCGAATCGCTCGATTCCGACTCCAGTTACTTGACCCCTACCGAATACAAGATTTACAAGGATCGCCCCGCAACCGGAGTAGCGCAAATCGGCGTCACTGTCTCCAAGCGCTTCGGCTATGCCACCATTGTCAGCGTCGTCCCCGGTTCGCCTGCCGACCATGAACATCTGTCCGATGGGGACGTCATCGAATCCATCGGTGACCAGTCCACCCGCGAGTTGTCGCTGGCTGTCATCCGCCTCATGCTCGAGGGCAAGCCCGCGACCTCGGTCACGATCTCTGTTGTGCGCCCACGGAAAGCCGACCCCGATAAGCTCACCCTTACCCGCACCGTCGCCGCTGTACCCGCGCTCGGCGAGGAGCAGTACGACGGCTCAACCATTCTTTATTTCAAGCCTGGCGCGCTGACCCCGGAACGGGTGGATGAGATTGCTGCCAAGCTCAAGGCTGCCGGAAAGACCCATAAAGTACTGATCGATCTGCGCGATTGCACCCAAGGCGAACCCTCCGAGGGTATTCGTCTGGCCAACTTCTTTATCAACCAGGGCACGCTGGCAACCCTTGAAGGCCAGAAGTTTGCGCGCCAGACCTTCACCGCCGATCCGGCTAAATTTCTCACCGGTGCGCCTGTCGCATTGCTTGTTAATCGCGGCACCTACGGCGCGGCAGAGTTGACCGCCGCCGCCATCGAAGACTCCAAGCGCGGGGACGTGGTGGGTGAGCGCACTTTCGGCGAGGGCTCGTTGCAAAAGACCATTGAGCTGCCCGATGGCGCTGCGCTGCTGTTGACGGTGGCCAAGTTCGAAGGTCCCAACGGCAAGAAGATTCAGGATGATGCCGTCATCCCCACTGTCCAGGCCGGACAGGCAACAGAAGACGACTTCGATGCCGCACCTGCGCCGTCCAAGGGCGACGAGCCGCTGGACAAGGCGCTCGAACTGCTCAAAGCCAAAAACAGCTAGGCCGACGCGAAATTTCTAATCTTGTACGTGGTGGTACGCCCTCCCGGCCCTCGGCCTCTCTGTGGAACGCGATCATGCTAGCCTTGAACTGAGGCATTCCTCCACGGCGCTTTTTGAGGAGTGCCCACGAGGCCTGAAGCTCTTGGCTGTCCCCCCAAATCAGCCTTCCGAACCGCGCGGCTTGGGCCGGTCCCACCGGCTTGAGCCTGATTCCATGCCGGTCTTCCGCCGTCGCAAGATCGCCGGCAAGGTAGCGCTTTCCACGTTGCTTCTTTTGTCCGTCATCACCGGTTCCCTGGCGGGGCTCACGCTGGTCTTCTCCGCCGACCTGCCCCAGATTCACGATCTGGAACGCTACCGCCCCTCCACCATGACCGACCTCTACGATCGCAAGGGCCGCATCATTGGCTCTTTTGCCCTCGAGCGCCGCGTCGTGGTCAATTACGACGAATTCGCGCCGGTCCTCCGCCAGGCCGTCATCTCCATTGAAGACAAGAGCTTCGAGTCTCACTGGGGCATCAACGTCCTGCGCATCGCCGGTGCCTTGTTGCACGATCTGCGCAGTCACGGGCGCGTTCAGGGCGCCTCCACTCTCACCATGCAGTTGGCCCGCAACCTGTTTCTTTCCGCAGACCGCACTGCCGCACGCAAGGCACAGGAAGCCTATCTTGCCATCCAGATTGAGCGCGCCTTCACAAAACAGCAGATCTTCACCCTATACGGCAACCAGATCTACCTCGGCAGCGGGATGTACGGTTTTGAGGCGGCCTCGGAGTTCTACTTCTCCAAGCACGCCAAGGACGTCACTCTCACCGAGGCAGCGCTGCTGGCCGGCTTGCCCAAGGGACCAGTCGCCTATTCCCCGCTTGTCAATCCTGAGAAAGCGCTCCGCCGCCGCAATCTGGTGCTCAGCGAAATGGAGTCCGACGGCGTCATCTCTCACCAGCAAGCTGAACAAGCCCGCCAGGCTCCGCTGGGTCTTCATATCACCCAGCGAGAGATGTCCGTTGCCCCTTGGTTCCAGGAAGAGGTCCGCCGCGAACTCGAAAGGCGCTTTGGCGCTGAAGAGGTCCACGAAGCCGGCTTGCGCATTGACACCACCCTCGACCTGGATCTGCAGCAGTCGGCCAACAGCGCCGTGAACGACGGATTGGCGGCCTATGAGCGACGTCACGGCTGGAAAGCCAAACTCGAAAATGTCCTCGCCGAGGGACTCACCATAGAGGAGTACAAGCATCCCGACTGGGTCATGGCCAACGGCCCCGGCGACTACGTCCATGCCGTCGTCACGCGGGCGCTACCGCTTGAGATTCACGCCCGCATCGGCTCCAGCGACGTGATTTTACTTCCCGCTGATTGGCAATGGACCGCGGAGCGCTTTGGCGACGCCCTGGTTAAACCCGGCGACGTCATCTATGTTCATCTCTCTGACGCCTTAGAGGGCACAGCTCACCGCGCCACGCTGGAGCAGGATTCCGGTGCCCAGGGAGCCGTCTTCGCCATGGACAATACCACGGGCGACGTTCTGGCCATGGTCGGTGGACGCGACTACGCCCTCTCTCAATTCAACCGCTCCACGCAGGCTGAACGCCAGACCGGTTCCAGCTTCAAACCCTACGTCTACACCGCGGCCATTGAGGACGGCGCCAAACCCGACGACATCGTTGTGGACCGGCCGGTAAGCTTTGGCGGCTACACACCGCACAACTACGAGAACGACTTCAAAGGCGCGATGACTCTGACCAATGCCTTCGCCGAGTCGCGCAATATCCCTGCCGTCAAGCTCGCCGCGCATGTCGGCATTCACAAGGTCATCGATCTGGTTCACCGGTTCGGCGTCACTTCTAATATTCCCGCCTATTTGCCCGTAGCGCTTGGTGCAGCCGAAATCACACTCCAGGAACAGGTCACCTCTTACTCGGTCTTCCCCAACGACGGAGTCCGCGTCACTCCTCGCCTCATCCGCAAGGTCTCCAACGCCGATGGCATCACACTGTGGGAGGACCGGCCCGAGATCGACGAAGTCATCAGCCAAGAAACCGCGCGCACCATGATGACCCTCTTCCGCGCAGTCACCCAGCACGGCACCGGTGCTGCCGCGGCGCAGATGAACCACCCTCTGGGCGGCAAAACAGGTACCACCAGTGACTTCACTGACGCCTGGTTCCTGGGCTTCTCGCCTTCGGTCACATGCGGCGTTTGGGTAGGCTACGACAGCCGCGAATCTCTGGGTGAAAAGGAGACTGGGGCCCGTGCCGCCCTGCCTATCTGGATGGCCATCATGCGGACCGCCATCGCCGGCAAGGATAATGAGCAATTCCTGGCCGACCAAGAAGCCAACCCTACGCAGGAGGCTGCCTCTCAGCCCCTCGCCAAACCGGAAACCGCGCCCGTCGCCGGATCGCAAGCCAAGCCGGTAGACGTCAAGGCAGCCGCCAAACCGCCGATGACCCCCGCAAATCCGGGCACAAAGCCGCCGGCCCAACCCTTGGCCAAACCTGCAACGAAGCTGGCGGTCAAGCCTCCCTTGCCCATTGAGCCTGCTCCGGCTAAGCCCGCAACCGCCACCAAACCCACTCTCGTCGACTCATCCGCCCCGGCACGAAAACCAAGCGGTACCTAACCTGGCAGGCGTCATTCCGTACACAGGAAATGCTGGGACCTACCGGCGATAGGCTGACTCCAACCGGAAATACCCTTTCGCCCGCTCCACATCCTTGAAGATCTGCGCTTTCAGTGCCTCCGGCGAGGGCCACTCCGACTCCCCGCGGAGCCGCAAAAGAAACTCCAATTCCAACGGTGTCTGATCATCGAGTTCCACCGGCTCAAAGTCCAGAATGTGCGACTCCACGGCAAATGAAGCCTCGCCAAAAGTTGGCCGGTTGCCCACGTTCGTCACCGCCTGAAAGCATCGCTCGCCCACCGTCAATCGTGTCACGTACACCCCAAAGGCCGGTAGCAGCGCATCGTAGGCCGCCAGGTTCACTGTGGGCACCAGCAGCCGCGTGCCGATTCCCCGCCCTCTGGCCGGCGTCGAACGCACCGCAAACGGCCGCCCCAGCATCCAGCGCGCGCGTCTCATGTCACCTTCGGCCACCAGCGCCCGGGTCGCCGAGCTCGACACTTCCAACCCGTGCACCTGCACCGCCCGGTGCACATGTACGGCAAACCCAAACTCCGCCCCAAACTCCACCAGGTCCTTCACGCCGGCCACAGCGCGATGCCCAAAGCGGAAGTTGCCACCCTCATGCAAAGCGGATACGCCGAGCGCCTTCACCAGCACTCGTTCCACAAACTCCCTCGCCGTCAAATTCGCCAGCGCGGCGTTGAACGGCAGCAGCACTACCGCATCAATGCCCGTCTGGGCCAGCAGCCGCAACCGCTCGGGAATCGGCGTAAGCAGCCTGGGCGCCTGTTCCGGCCGCAGAAACTGCTCCGGATGCGGTTCAAAGGTGATGGCCAGGCCGCAGCCCTTGATCCCACGAGTTTCCGCAGCTACCGCGTGCAGAATTTCCTGGTGGCCCCGGTGTACCCCATCAAAGTTGCCAATAGCGGCCACACACGGGCCAAAGTCGGGTGGAATCTCGGCAATCGAGCGGTACACGGGAATCTCGCGGCTGGCGTGATCGCTCATAGGCTTACGGGAAATGCGAGGCCGTCGTAGGCCAGCGCCACGCCTTCCGGCAGCGTGCGATTAGTTGCTTTGTGGCCCAGATCGTGAGCAATGTGGGTAAACCATGTTTTCCTCGCACCGATGCGCCTCGCCCACTGCACCGCCTGCTCCACTGTTGCGTGATTGGGGTGGGGCTTATGGCGCAGCGCAGAGAGTATCACGCAATCCAGTCCCTCCAACAGCGCAAAGCTCGCCTCGGGAATAACGCTCACATCGGTAAGGTAAGCCGTGCGGCCAAAGCGAAATCCACTGATCTCCTGGTCCCCATGTAACACCGGTACCCTCAAAAACTCCACCCCGTGCACCGTGGTCCGCCCTGTTAGCGGCTCGATACGCAGCCGGGCCCGGTTGGGATACGTGGCGTCGGGTGAAAAGGTGTAGTCGTACATGCGCTTCAGCACCTCCGCTGTCTGGGCGGACGCATACAGCGGAATCAGGTCACCCTCGCGGAAGACAGTAAAGCTCAAGGGGCGCAGATCGTCCAGCCCCAGAATGTGGTCGGCGTGGCCATGGGTGTAGAAAACAGCATCGACGCGGGTGAGCCCGTTGCGCAGGGCCTGCTCACGGAAATCGGGGCCCGTGTCGACCACTACCACGCGCTCCCGGCCCCCCGCCTGCCAGCGCAGCAGCAGTGACGGCCTAAGCCGCCGATCATGCGGATCGTCTGAGGTGCATACGGCACAGCCGCACCCCAGCGTGGGAACTCCCATCGAGGTTCCTGTTCCCAAAAATGTGAGCAGCCCTTGCATGCCCGGTCTAGCGTTTGCCCGGTGGAGGAGGCGGCGGCGCCGAAACACCCTGCAATGTGATCATATTGGTTAGTTCCAGAAAGGCCATCCGTACCTCGAAAAGCGCCGTCTGTAGGGCATTTGCCTCGGCCTCGCTCAGGTTCCCCTTGGTCTTCTCCGCCAGCACGCCCATCAGGTCGATGGTCTGCCGCGCACCCAAGATGTCCACACGCGGACGCTGCCCCTCCTGCGCCCCGGCGCCCATCTGGATCATCGCGGAAATGTAAAGCTGCTGCAGCAAGTGCTCAAAGCCAACCGGCGGCTGCGCTCCGATGGCCGGATTCTGCGCCCGTACCAGGTCTTCCAGCCGCTGCGCCGAAGCATCGTAGGCGGTCTTCTGTTCTCGACTCTCCTCAGCCGTCGGCGGGGGCGGCAATTCCGCTTCCTCGTCCGGGGTTGAGGTCTTCTCCTCCGCGGCCTCCGCTTTGCTCTCCGTTACCACGAGCCGCGGACCAGCGTGAGGATCGACCGGCTCGGCCGCTGGCGGCGCGGATGTTTTCGAACTTTCCTGTTCCTCTTCCGCTTTGTATTTGCGGCGGTCAATCACTTCGAATTTTGGCGTATCGCTCATAATTTCATGTTCCCGATCCAGTTCGGATCAAAGCTTGGGCGGCGCAGCCAGAATCCGGGCAGTGCCCGCGACCGTCTCCGCGTTGTAAGTAAGGGGTTGATTGTGTAATTCCGCTGCCTCGCGCATCATGCCCAGCGCAAAGATGCGATTGCCGCTTGCCAGCTTCAGCTCGGCCGCACTTGTAATCTGCCCAGCCTCGGCGCCATCCAGCTTAACTTCCGTTCCGGCTCCGGGCACCGGCCCATCCAGTTCCAGTCCGCGCAGGTGCCGGTGCACATTGCCCCGCGAGCGGATCCGCTCCACTATCTCCTGGCCCAGGTAACAACCTTTGTTGAAATGCAGGGCGCGCATCTGGGAAGTTTCTTGCGGCAGATCGCGCTCCGCCATATCCGTACCGTATGCCGGAATCCCTTCCGCGATACGAAACGCGTCCAGTGACCTGACCCCTGCCCGGCTCGAGCCCGCCGTCGAGAGAGTCCGCCAAAGCCTGGTAATTCCCGTCGCCGGCGTCCAGAGTTCATAATGCTCTGCCAGCACACCATAGCCCCGCAAAATCTGCAAATCCAGGCCGTTCCACTCCACGTGTGTTCCCGTCATGGGTTCTGCCAATGCCGGAAGACCCATCCGTATCAGTACATCGCTGGCTCGCGGCCCGGTCAGTCCCAAAGCGGTCTCAGCGGCACCAGGTTCCTGACGCAGCGGAACCAACTCCACGTCATCCATGATGATGAAGTGTTCCAAGTGGGCCAGCAGCTTATCGTACTGGTCGGCGGCCAGTTCAAGCACCAACTCGTCGTCCTCGCGCCACACGGTCAGGTCGCCTTGAATGCGCCCTTGCGCATTCAGCACCAGGTTCCACGCCCCGGTATTCGCGCCCAGGTCGTTCACCATATTGGTTACCATACCGCTCAGCCAGCGGAACCGGTCCTCACCTCGCACCGCAACGCGCCTCAACCATCCCAAGTCGTGAACTGCGGCTCCGGAGGTGAGCGCCGCTATTTCTGCCTCTGGCGCATCTAATTCCTGTGGAGTCAGCACGCAGTGATACTCCGCCAGTTTCGGTGGCTTGGCCGCCGAGGCGAGCAGCGTCGCAAGCGGAGTGGGCAGAGCGGTCACGGCAATCGGCGTTTCCGTCATAAGGGAGTTTTTTCCGCAGCCTGGCGCGCACATTTCCGTCACAAACAGCGCTCCAGACCGCATCCTGATTATAGCCTTGGTATTAGATGCGGAGCCTGGGAACCCGGTGCCCGGAACCACGAGGAGATTGAATGAGCAACTGGCTCGATTCGGCGGCCACACGCCGCATGGGGATTCTAACCTTCGCTTTGTGCTTTGCCCTGGCCGGTGCCGCCGCCCAACAGCCCTCTCCGCTGTCCCCGCAGTCCACAGGCCAAGCCTCGCCGCAATCCGGCCAGGCTTCCGCAGGCTCTTCGGGCAAAGAGAAGCCGAATGCCGAGACCCGCATCACTCCCCAGCAAGCGCAACAATTGTTCGGCCTTGTCGATCAACTGCTCAAGTTCTCCTCCGATGAAACCGGCCTGCCCATCAAGAGCCCCGTCAAGCGCCGGCTCACCACCCGCAATGCCGTCGAAAGCTACTTGAGCGAGAAGTTCAATGAGGACGAGGACGCCAAGCGCATGCAGCGCAGTGAGATCGTCCTCAAGAAGTTCGGCCTGCTGGATCGCGACTTTGACCTGAAGCCCTTCCTTCTCGCCCTGCTCAAGGAGCAGATCGAGGCCTATTACGACCCCAAGACCAAGACCGTCAACCTGCTTGACTGGATCGATGTGGACGAGCAGAAGCCCGTCTTGGCCCATGAGCTCACCCACGCCCTGCAGGACCAGCACCTCGACCTCGACAAGTGGAGCGACCAGACGCCCACTGACGTCTCGCTCAACTCCGGCGGCGACACCGAGCATCTGGCTAAAGACGAAATCGACACAGCCCGCGAGGCCGTGGTCGAGGGCCAGGCTACCGCCGTCATGATGGACAACATTCTCAAGCCTATGGGCCGCAGCCTCATCAAGGATCCCGAAGTGGTGGAGTTCATCAAGCAGCAAATGGTCGGTTCGGAAAATTCGCCCATCCTCGCCCGAGCTCCGCTGCTGCTCTCTGAATCGCTCCTGTTCCCTTATCGCGAAGGCCTCAGTTTTGAGCAGGACGTCTGGATGGACAAGGGACAGACGGCAGCGTTTACTGGCGCTCTCGACCGCCCGCCCTCCTCCTCCTGGGAGATCATCAATCCCCGCGAATACGAGAAGGGTCATCTCCCTTCCGTACCCCTTCTGCCCGACATCCATCCCCTGGTCGACGGGCTCTACAAACCCTACGACATCGGCCAGGTGGGCCAGCTCGACTTGCACATTCTCGCCGGCCTGTTCGGTGGTGACGCTGCTGCCCGCGACCTGACCCCAGCCTGGGATGGCGGCCTTTATTGGGCCGGCCAAATGCGCAACGCAGCACCGGCCGAACAAGCCTCTACTAAGTCAGTCGTCTTGCTCTATCTTTCCGCCTGGAGATCAAGCGCCTCCGCAGAAGCCTTCGTGCGCCTCTACGAAGATGAACTCGGACGCAAGTACTCGGGCGTCAGGCTGCAGTCCTCCGCACAGGCGCAGGGCGCGCCGCACTCCGACGAGCAGGTGTATACCACCAACGAAGGTCCGGTCGTAATCACCACGCGCGGCAGGTTGGTTTTTGTTACTGAGAGCTTTGATCTGCCCCTTGCTCGCCAGCTCACTGCCCTTGTTCTCGATGCACAAGGCGCCGGCGAAATGAAAATGGCCTCGGCGCCTCGCCTGCTCGCCTTGCCGGGCGTCTCAGATTTCCGTGCCGTGATGGATGGACCTCGGGAACCCCTCACGGGCAATTTCGTTCGTTTCTTCGCCAACTGCGGGGTCATGAAAGCCGCCGTCGACGCAGGTTTTGCGGCCCGCAGCCTCCCTATGATTACCGGACACTAACTTTATGCATTGACACCGCGACTTCTTGTCGACTGGCGTCTTGCTCTGCACATATACTCTTGTCAAATCTCGCGGGAGAGACGCCAAAATGAAAAGCAGTCTTCTTGTCATTCTCCTGGCAGGTGTCTTCACATTCGGCCACCAGGCCACAGCGCAGGCCATACAACAGACAGTCCAAGTCACCCAGACAACCATGCAGGGCGTGGGTAAAGCCGCCCCCCCGGCGATTCCGGCCGCGCGGCCAGCCACGCAGCAGGGAGCGCAAGGTCAGCGGAACGTCGAATATCTGGGTGAGGCGCCGCCTGCCCCGCCTGATTGCGGGTGCGCAAAGATGCCCACCTTCTCTGTTGAGGCAGGCGAGTTAGCCCCAGGAACGCAGGTGACCATTACCAGCACCACACAGGACGCGACCATTTTCTACACCACCGACGGTTGGACGCCCACCCCCGCTTCAACGCGGTACGCCGGTCCAATCACCATTACCGCAGACACTCGGTTGCAGGCTATCGCACAGGAATCTCAGAAACTGCCGAGCCCGGTGGTTCAGGCCCGGTACAGAGTCCGAGGGTCGATGGATCCAGTGCCTCAAGATATCCTGGCCGCTGGCGGTACGCTGCTCAAAGGCACGCCCCTGCTATTGGTGACTGATGCTGAAGTGGTCTCAGACTCGGCCGCGGTCGGCGACTCTATTCCCCTCCTACTCGCTGAGAACGTAAAAGTCGGCGACACAGTTGTGGTTCCCAAAGGAACAAACGTAGACGCCAAGCTCACAAAGGTCGAGCGCGCTGGACACGCCGGAAAACCGGGTGTGCTTGAGTTCCAGGTCCACTCGTTGAGTGTGCACGGAGTCACAGTGCCCCTCGACGCCAATCTCCGGTTGGAAGGAGCAGACAACGGGTTGCAGTCCCACGCGGTGTCGACAGACTTAGTCCAACAAGTCGCGGGAGCGCTGCCTGCCGGAAATGAAGCTGATATTGTGCCCGGTATGCCTCTCACCGCTTCAGTAGCTGCGGACACGCCGCTGCGCCCGTAGATACCTATAAGGCTGTTCTCACTCACGCCGCATCTTTGCGGACGAGATATTCGTCTACCAGTTCCGCCACCAGGACTGCGGTAGGCACTGAAACCATCGCTCCCACAACGCCTGCGAGCGCGGAACCGAGCAGCAGCGCCACCAGGATGCCCAGGCCGGGCAGACCCAACCTGCTGCGCATGATGCGCGGAACCAGATACGAATTCTCAAGCTGCAAATACGCGATGTAGAAGATCGCGATTCCCAGCACCCGGCCCCAGGAGTCGATAGCGGCCACCAACAGCGCGAGCACTATGCTTGCCGCCGCACCCATCACGGGGATGATGTTCAGCAAGCCAGTCAGCACGCCCAGTGCATACGCATAGCGCACTTGGAGAGCCAGGAAGACGATCGTGCTGAAGACACCCAGAATGAGCATCAGCATCCCCTGACCGAGCAGCCATTTACCCATCCGGACCTCGGCCCGCTTGAGCGTCCTGTCCAGCCGGTCGCGGCCTTCTGTCGGGATAAGGGAAAGGAACCACCGATAAGCAACGTCGCCTTCCATGATGAAGTAAATGGTAAGAACAACGCTCGTGACTATCTTGAAAAGTTTGCCCGCCCAATTACTGATCGAAAGCCAAAGGAAAGTGGCCGCATTACTGACAAAATCCTGAATCCGGGAATCGATCTCTTCGGCATCCACCCTGTCTGCAAAGGGCAAATGTCTGAGTTTCTCCAAGAAGCCACGCGACCAGGTCGGCATCTCCCGGCTGAACTCTTGCATGTCTCGGATGATCGGGGGCAGCGCGAGAAATCCGAATATGGTCAGTGCTCCGGCCACAACCAAAAGCAAAATCAAAATGGCGAAGCCCTTGAACGGCTGCCAGCGTCCCACCCGCAGTGCGGAGACTGAACGTACGACCGGCGTAAGCACCACGGCAAACAGCCCGCACACATAAAGCATCACCAGCACATCGCGAATGAGCCACGCCGCATAGCAAGCGAGCGCCAGCGTAAATGCAAAAACAATGTCGCTGCGAAGGGTACGGTCCTTGCCAAAGGCTTTATTCATACATGGAATTACTTTAATCCGAACGCCCCCAGGTCTGGATTCTGAGACATGCGAGCCCACTCGCCGATTCACCTGCTTGCCGCCCTACTGGTCTCCCCCACCCAGAATCGACCCTACGATTCCGCCTAGCAGCGCCCCGCCTGCGGCGGGACCCACTTGCCGGTTCTCGGTGTGCGGCAGATACTCGCTAATCTGGTGGGCAAGGCGCGAAATGGGCAGCGTCTGCAGCCACACCGTCCCCGGTCCAGTAAGCACGGCCAGAAACAGTCCATCTCCCCCGAAGATCATATTCTTGATCCCGGGAACTATGGTGATTTGGAACCCCACCCCCGCCTGAAACGCCCCCACATGCCCTGGATGCACCCGCAGCATCTCTCCGGGGGCCAGGTTCTTCACAATCAGTTCGCCTGAAAGCTCGAGCCACGCCGTGCCCACACCACCCAGCTTTTGCAGTAGAAACCCGTCGCCACCGAAGATGCCCGCGCCCAGCGACTGCTGAAAGCCCACACCAATGGTCACCTGCGGCGTGGCGCACAGGAACCCATGCCGGTGCACCATATACTCCACACCTTGGCCCAACTGCACTGGCACAATGTGTCCCGGTACCTTGGTAGCAAACGACACCTCGCCGGGATACTGGTAGGCCCTGTACTCGGTCATAAAAATGCTTCCACCGCCGGCCACCCGCTTTAGGACGCCGAACAGGCCGCCGCCGCCACCCATCTGCGTATGCGTCATCATCTGGATCGAACTGGTCATCCACGAGAGTTCGCCGCTCTCGGAGTACACGCTCTCGTTGGGGTCAAGCTGCACATCGAGCACGGGCATCGTTGTGCCCTGAATCCTGGTCTGCATAGGGGTGAAACCTCCTGTTCAGATGCAGTGTACCCGGTCCGCGCCTCGAATTTGCCTGGTTCTGACGACTCCAGGTAACGAACTATAATCTCCTTAGCATTTGTTCCACTGCGAGCCCTCCAGGCGGATGTATTCGCCGCCATTATTCTCCAACATGCGCGTCGTATATCGAGAGAGATCTGCATTATGGTCCCGTTTCCCGAATCAGTTCACACTTGTTCCCGCGCGTTCATTCTCATTGCAGTTATTTCCGGATTGATGGTCGCAGGCTGCGGAGGTGGTTCCAGTTCCACCTCAGTTCCCCCTCCCACCAAGGACGTTGTCATCACGACTGAGCCGGCCAGCCAGAGCATTCCCATTGACCGCGCGGCAACCTTCACGGTCGCGGCCACCGGAACAGCGCCGCTCAGCTACCAGTGGAGCAAGAATGGCGTCGAGATTGCCGGAGCCACTGACGCCTCCTATACCACGCCTGATGTCTCGCTCACTGATAGCGGTTCAACCTTCGTGGTCACGGTGAAGAACGCCTCCAGTTCCGCTACCAGCAGCGCCGCCAAGTTGACCGCTGGAGCGCGTGCCCCGAAGCAGGGAGATTTGCGGCTCCTGCTTGCCCAGCAGGTGGATGCTCCCGGGCTCGGTGAAGCTGGTGGCGTGGCATCCAACATTTTGGCCGAGAGCCAAACTTCGTTTGGCAATGCGATAGGAAGTCCGCTCGGCGTCGGCTCTTCCGGGGTCTGCGTTTCCGGCGTCGAGTACGACTGCTCCTGGCCTTTCTACGTTGAGAATCTGCCTTCCGGAGCAACCGGACTCTCCATGTTCTACGAGGGGCACGATTATCAGTCGTTCGATTGGGACCTGCAATCGACCAGCGTTCCTAACGTGGTGATCACATCTCTCGACTTTGAACCTGCAGAGAATGCTTATGCGATGTCATGGGTCGAAACGGCGGCGGCGGGTGGATTCGATTTCCGGCGCGAAGCTGTGGCGGCGTCGCAGATTCAAGATGCTGTTGCGCAGGATGGAATCGAAAGCCGTGTGGTCACCGCCGTTTCGTTCGATAATTCCGGACAGGCCAATCTGATCTCTTATGGATGGCAGGGCGACACCACTGTGTATGAGACCGAGGCCATCATTTCACGGCCTAAGGATGTCGCAACTGGGGCAACCACCTTGGCCGGCGAAGGCTATATCATCAGCGCTTTCGGCGGCGATGACACTAACGGCTACGTTCTGATAGGCACGCGCGTCAAAGGTGATACCCTGCCCCGCTTGATCAGCATCACTACGCCCACATATTCTTCCACGCCGCCGAACCCGGACTCAGCGTACTTTACTACTGTCGTGCACCTCTTTTACAACGGCGACACAGTCATCACCGAGCAGTAGCAGGAAAACCTCGATCCTGGCTATTCGATAACTTTGAAGCTCGTTTCCGCCGTAGCCAGCGAGCTGCCACCCACCCAGATTTTGTAGGTCGTGGGCTCCACGGTTCGCTTGATCCCGACGTCGAAGAAGCTCAGCTCATCAAAGCCTAACGGAAAGTCCACGTGCCCGGTTTCGCCGGGGGCAAGCTGAATGCGCGCAAAGCCTTTCAGCTCCCGCACCGGTTGTTCCACGCTGGCCGCAGTATTGCGCAAGTAAAGCTGCACCACCTCAGCGCCTGCCACGGTACCGGTGTTCGTAACGTCCACTCCTACGCTAGCCACCGGCTTGTGCACCGCCAGAATCTCCCCCACCGGAACCTCGCTCCGGCTAGTAGTCGGCTTCCCATAGCTGAACCGCGTATAGCTCAACCCCCATCCGAATGGAAACAGCGCCGAATTCTCCTCGTCCACATATCGCGACATGAACTTCTCCTCGGAGTTGCGAGGCATCCGGCTCAGGTCTCCATGCGCTGGCCTGCCAGTGGGAAGTTGCGCATAATAGAGCGGTTCCTGGCCAACCGCACGGGGCAGACTCACCGGCAGCTTGCCTGCAGGATTTACGTCGCCAAACAGCACATCGGCCACGGCGTGACCGGCCTCCACGCCGGGACTCCACGCCTCCACGATTGCAGGAACGTGGCTGGCCGCCCACTTCAGTTCCAGCGGCCGCCCGGCCAGCACCAACAGAACCACGGGTTTGCCCGTCGCCACGACCGCCCCAAGCAGCTGTTCCTGTGCGCCAGTGAATCCAAGTTGAACCCGGCTTGCAGCCTCGCCCTCCATCCAGTTCGTGGGCTCTCCCAGAGCCAGGATGGCTACATCGGCCTTCCTGACCGTTTCCACCGCTTCGTCAATAGTCTTCTGGTCGTCTGGAATGGGTAACGGTTCAGCAGCCACATTCGCACTGCCAAAACTCACGCCCTTCAACAGGTTCGCGTCTTCGCCTGACAGCAAACCGCATCCCTCGGCATAGAGGAGTCGCCCGCTCTCCTTCCCGCCCAGCCGCTCTTCCAGCGCCGTCTTGAGCGTAATCACATACTTCGGGTCGCCGGTCACCGACCAGGCCCCCAGCATCTCGCGCTGGTCATCGGCCATGGGGCCGATCAGGGCTACCTTTTTCACCTTTGCGGCCAGCGGCAGCAACGCTCCCACCCCCTCCACCGTGTCGTTCTTGAGCAATACCATGGATTCGGCTGCAACCTTCCGGGCTATGGCGCGCCGCTCGGGTGTGGCATCGTAGGCTGGACCTGCCTCGGTGTAAGGATGGTCGAAGAGTCCCAGCGCATACTTGACACGCAGAATGCGGCGCACTGCCTCATCCACCACACTCTCAGGAATCGCGCCCGAACGCACCTGCGCAGCAAGAGTGGTTCCGTAGAGGCCGCCTTCCATGTCCATATCTACACCCGCTTCCAACGCCTTGCGAGCTACCGTGGCGCCGTCCGCGCCGATCGCGTGGTTCAGCAACTCCGCGACCGCACCCCAGTCTGACACGACAAACCCGCTGAAGCCCCACTCCTTGCGCAGAATCTGGGTCAAAGTGAAAGGATTGGCGCTGGCAGGAACGCCGTTGATCGAGTTGAACGAGCTCATCAACGTGGCCGCCCCCGCTTCTACTGCCGCATGGTAGGGCTCCAGATAAACCTGCCGCAGCGTAATCTCGCTCATATCCACCGCGTTATAGTCGCGACCGCCGATGCCGGCCCCGTAAGCGCCAAAATGCTTCACGCTGACTGCGACCGAGTCCGGCTTGGAAAGGTCTCCCTGCTGGTAGCCGTTGACCCATGCGCGCGCCATCGCCGAACCCAGGTAGGGGTCCTCCCCGTTCGACTCGACAATGCGGCCCCAGCGCGCATCGCGCGCAATGTCCACCATGGGCGAGAAGACCCAGGGAATGCCGTCGGCACGCGCTTCCACCGCGCCTGTGTGCGCCACCGTCTCAGCCGCTTCGGGGTCCCAGGTCGCCGCTACAGCCAGCGGTACCGGAAAGGTCGTGCGGTGGCCATGGATAACGTCCAGGCCAAAAATGATCGGGATATGCAAACGCGATTTTTCCATCGCTATATGCTGGAAGTGATTGGTCTTTTCCGCGCCCACTACATTCAGCATTGATCCGACCTGGCCTTTAGCCACCAGTTCCTCATAGGTCAGGTTGGAGGCGGAAGGGCCAGTGGCGAATCCCGCCGAATACTGCACCAGTTGCCCAATCTTCTCGTCGAGCGTCATCTGTTTCAGAAGTGCGTCGACGCGCCCATTCAGTTCCCTTGCAGCCAACTGCGGATTGGGAACCGGCCGTGCCTGCGCAGCAGCTTGATCCGAGCCGCAGCCGCCGATAAGAAGCAATAGGGCACAAAGTCTGAAGGTGCGAGCGAAAAAGGTTCTCATAACCAGGCTATGATATGCCGTTTGAGCCTCGCGGTCAGCCAGCCAAGCCACTCCGGCTGCACCCGGCTCGCGCGCGCAAGATTGAAAGCCCATCGCGCACACCCGAATAATTGCCACGTATTGACAAGTAGGGATGCTCCCTCCTGTTCACTCGAATTTAATGGTGCTCTCAATCGCCGTCGCCGTGCCGGGGAAAGCAATACGACAGTGTCGCCGCAGAGCACGCAAATGCTCTACTCTTTCAATTAACGGCATGGCTCGTCTTGTTGCACACTTCCGGAAGGCTGTCTGGCTGGCGCTTGAGCACGACATGCTCAATACCGCCAAGGCCGCTGCCTATTCCGGCATGCTTATGTTGTTTCCCGCGTTGGTAGTCATCACCACTCTGCTGGCGCTGGTGCCGGAGGGCACGACGCTTATGGGTGAGATGCGCGCGGCATGGCTGCAGTTCCTGCCTGCGGACACCATGTCGCTCTTGCAGTCCTCTCTGCAAACCCGCCGCAACCAGTCCGTGCAATTAGTCTTTTCTGCAGCCAGCTTGAGTATTTTCGCCGGTCTGGGCCTGATGCTTTCGCTCATGGAAGGGTTTCGCCGCGCCTACCGCCTCCCCCGCGGCGAGTGGGGCTTTTGGAGGCGTCGGGCGCGCGCGCTCTTGCTGGTGCCCATCGTACTTGTCCCGCTTGCGTTGGCTACCGTGGTGCTCGTCTTCGGCCATCAAATCGAGTTGTGGATGATTCGCAACTCCGCCCACGAGTTGCGCTATGTGGTCCTCTTCTTCTGGCGGATGGTGCGATGGGCGACTGCCTTCGTCTGCAGCGTTACGGTTCTCGGTGCGTTATATCACTTCGGCACCAAGCGACGGGAGCATTGGGGATGGGTCATGCCCGGCGCCATCACTGCCACCGTTGTCTGGTTCCCCGCGACTCTTGCTTTCGGTTGGTACGTAACAAGGGTTGCCGATTACTCCATCTTTTACGGCTCGTTTGGTGCCGGCATCGCAACGCTGGTCTGGCTTTATCTCACTGCATTCAGTGCCCTGCTTGGAGCCGAATTGAACGGCGTCCTCTTCAGGGAACGCCAGCAGAACTTTGAAGGTACCGTCACTTCCGATACGGTCGCCTCCCGTCAGTAGCGAGTTTTCTTAGCCATAGCATGTGCCTCGATGCGTCGTGGACAGAGCATTTGGGCTCACTCCGCAATGTACAATAAAGGAAAACCGCGTGCGATTTCTTCCCTCTCACACAACTGAACATCTTCCGGAGTGATCCTTATGGCCTTCCCCGACCTGAGCCTGACTGAATTGCCTATTCAACGTCGCGCAAAGATCGTTGCCACCCTCGGTCCGGCCTCCAACACCGAATCCGTTATCCGCGACTTGGTTCGTGCAGGGGTCGATGTGATGCGCCTGAATTTTTCCCACTCCACCCATGAGAGGAAGTTGGCGGTCATACGGCTAATCCGCAAGGTGAGCCGCGAGGAGAAGAAGCCGCTGTGTATTCTGGGAGACTTGCAGGGGCCCAAGATCCGCACATCCACGCTGAAGGATCACCAACCGGTACTGCTCAAGGCCGGCGGACGCCTCACAATTACTCCGCGCGATGTTCCGGGAACAGCGTCCCTGATCGGCACTACCTTTAAAACTCTGGCTGAGAATGTTGAGCAGGGTTCGCGCATTTTGCTCTCCGACGGCCTGATCGAATTGCGTGTTCACGAGGTGCTTGGAGATGATGTTGCCTGCGATATCGTCAATGGCGGCATGCTCGGTGAAAACAAAGGTATAAACCTGCCCGGTATTCTGGTGCGCGTTCCTTCCCTCACAGAGAAGGACACTGAGGATCTTGAGTTCGCACTTAAGAATGGTGTCGATGCCATTGCGGTTTCCTTTGTCCGCACCGCTGAGGACGTAAGCCTGGTGCGCAATCGAGTTGCGGCTCTCGGTTTCGAAACCTGGATTATCGCCAAGCTCGAAAAACCCCAGGCAATCGAGCATCTCGACAACATTCTGCAGGTTTCTGACGGCATCATGGTGGCCCGCGGCGATCTGGGAGTCGAGGTCCCGCCCGAAAAAGTTCCTGCCATCCAAAAGCACATCATTCACCGCGCCGCCGAGTTCAAGAAACCCGTGATCACTGCTACTCAAATGCTGGAGTCGATGATTGACAACCCACGGCCCACTCGCGCCGAAGTCTCCGACGTGGCCAACGCCGTCTACGACGGCACCGACGCCGTGATGCTTTCCGGTGAATCGGCGATCGGCAAATATCCAGTGGAAACTGTTTCGATGATGGCGCGCATTGTGAGCGAAGCAGAGCGCCATATTAAAGAGCAGAATCTCTCCGAGCCGCGCATACGGCAGAGCCAACTCTCTATTGCGGAGACGATATGCGAAGCGACCGCGCATGCCGCCGACGATCTGGATCTGCGCGGCATCGCGCTGTTTACCGAGTCGGGACAGACTGCGCGCCAGCTCTCGAAATACCACCCGGCGGCGCCGATCTTCGCCCTCAGCCCGGTCGAAGTCACGATCAACCGCCTGAACCTGCTGTGGGGCATCACGCCGATCCGCTGCCCCAAGGTCAACAGTACTGAGGCCTTGGTAGATTGTGCCGAGAGTCTGCTCGAGCAGTACGGCTACGTCAAGAACCGCGAGGTCGTAGCGATCGTAGCCGGGACCCGTACCAGATCCGGTTCGACAAACTTCCTGCGCCTGCATGTGATGGGAGACAGTCATCTGGAGGGTTCGCGTTTTCAGATACCCCGCAATCAGGAGCCAGGGGAAGCCAAGCCAAAGCGGCCTGCGCCTAGGAAGTCTAAGGCTGGACGATTCGAGAGATATTCGTCCCCCAATCCCCCCACAATTTCGAATCCCTAAAGTGAGGGCAAGCTGGTCAATCTGGCTCCTTCCACGATCAAATGGACAATGGGCCAGAAGCGGCCAACGAGTTTAGCGCACAAACGCAAAAAGGCCATGCCCTGAGGCATGGCCTTTTCTGGATATAATTGCCGGCGATCACCTAATCTCCCACACAGTCGCCCGTGCAGTACCATCGGCCCAGCGAGGCTTAACTTCCGTGTTCGAGATGGGAACGGGTGATCCCTCGCAGTATGGTCACCGGCAAATTGTGGCGCGCTCAAGGTGTTGTGCAAGTAAAGCCGTAAACCCTGAGCCGAAATCCTGCTCGCTTAACGCGAGGGACTCCGACGCCTTTGAACTTGAAGGCGCTTGGCGGGTGGTTGCCCGCAGCCTGCCGCGACGTCTACTTTGTTCCGGATGGTTTCTCCCGGAGGCCCATAGGAACGCGGATGCAATCTGGCGCCAAACAAAACTAACGAAATTGATTGGGAATTACAAGGCTTGTTAGAAGAGCATCCGCCTAACTGCGCGGAGTTAATTCTATGGACAAGCCGAACGGGCGATTAGTACTGGTAAGCTTCACGCATTACTGCGCTTTCACACCCAGCCTATCAAC
>Ga0181535_10001400_pt1 | contig 31606 bp, 15 predicted proteins | sample PEATcosm2014_Bin_44_FD_119774 | JGI IMG/M metagenome (GOLD analysis project Ga0181535, IMG submission 119774) | Peatland microbial communities from MTU Mesocosm Facility, Houghton, MI, USA - PEATcosm2014_Bin17_30_metaG | ecosystem: Environmental > Terrestrial > Soil > Wetlands > Peat | place... | reverse complement strand
TTAAAAAATCACATCAACTTTTTTACCTGAATATTTAATAATCTTGCTGAAGCTTTTTGAAATTTCCAGACCTGTTCCATTGTCTTTGGAAACTAAAACTATATTGAACTTTCTTGTTTTCAGCATACCGGGAAACTTACCTTTTGATGCAGAGATAGTCAGCATATGGTTTAAATCATCCCAGCAGAATTCTATTGTTGAGTATTTACCTTTTTCATAATTATAATTATCATTTTCATCTTCATATAAAGTAAATTTGCCATCAGCACCGCTGTATATCCTAAGTTCAATAGGATCTGCAGGTTTCTCTGTAGAATATTGAATGAATGGTCCCATAGGAATAATTGAGCCTGCTTTTACAAATAAAGGGATTATATCAATCGGTGCATCGGTTATAATCGTTTTGCCGCCATCAAATTTTTCTCCCGTCCAGAAATTAAACCAAATCGTATTTTTATTCTCTCCGGAAGAGGGAAGATAAACTTCTATTTGCTTCTTCCTTTCCTCTTTCAGATTTTCCGCTGCAAATATGCCTGGAGTTTTCCAGAAAAGCTTCATCCTTGCTGCACCGGTAGATTTGTTTTCAGTTTCAACTTTTATTTTGTATTCTTTACCTGCAGTTAGATTTATCAGTTCGGTATATTGTTCTGTACTGGTGTACGTAATTTTTAAAGTATCACTGTTTATTATAATCCTCTTGTTGTCATAGCTGATTAAATGAAACTGGTACTTGCCGGTTTCGGGGGGAATAAGCTTTCCTTCCCATGTAGCGGCATAAGTAGAATCGGTAAGATATTCCGGTCGCCCTGTATACCAGGTAAAATTAATTTCCGGATCGATTTCTTCTTTGCTCAGATTCTTTCGTTCTGCATCCTTGTAATATTTAGCAAGCAGCCCGGGCTTACCATCATCTGTTTTAAAATATTTCGAATCAACAAGTATGCTGTGCTGCGGCGGATTATGGTACATGTAATCGGTAACAGGGCAAACCATAACTGAAGGCCCAAACATATATTGAGTGCCAATTGAATAAGTTTTTTTATCTGATGGAAAATCCATAGGCAGTCCGCGCATAAAACTGTAATTCTTGGATGTAACCATCCAGGCCACAGAATAAATATAAGGCATTAATCTGTAACGTAAGTTATCTGCAGTTAATATTGGTTTGATAAAGTCTCCCATTTCCCAAATTTCACGGGGTGTTTCTGAACCATGTGAACGGAAAATAGGGCTGAAGGCACCGAATTGGAACATACGTGTATATAATTCCTGGTAAGCCGGATCTTTTCCGCCGTTATTAAACACACCGCCGTAAGCACCTAAAACATAACTGCCTATATCAAATGTCCAATAAGGAATTCCCGACATACTGAAATTAACACCGGCAGAAATCTGATGTCGATAAATTTCCCAGCTTGCGCCAATATCCCCCGACCAGGTAGTAGATGCATTCCTTTGCTGTCCTGCAAATCCTGAACGCGTTAAAATATATGCACGGCGGTTAGACGTCAAACTTCTCCAATTTTGATAAACTGCATCAGTCATTACTAATGAGTATGAATTTAAATACCTTGCAAAAGAACCAAGATAATTACTCCCCATTTTTTTCTGTTCATATTCTTCGGATTCTTTTGTAGTTGCATTTACAACGTCCGGTTCCGATGAATCTATCCACCAGCCGTCGAGTCCCTTAGTAAAGAGGCCTTTGTCTAAGTATTTACAATACAACTTATCAGCAGCAGGATTGTATGCATCGTAATATTTGAAGCCTGCCCAGCCGACAGGTTTATAAAGATATCCGTGCTTAAGCATGTCTTTATAAATTTCCGTATTTGGCCCAAGAGCCGGCCAAATTGAAAGAGCAATATGGAAATTCATTTTGTGAAGCTCATCGCACATTTGCTTGGGATTTGGATATAAAGATTTATCGAAGAACATCCCGCTCCAGTTTTGCGCTCCATTCCAGTAATCCCAATCCTGGATAATATTGTCGATGGGCATTTTTAATCTGCGGTATTTTTCCGCTATTCCCAAAACTTCTGCCTGAGTTTTATAATGTTCTTTACTTTGCCAGTAGCCGTATGCCCACTTTCCATACATAGGCGCTTTACCGGTAAGATCTCTGTATCTGGAAATAACATCATCCATGTTTTTGCCGTGAATAAAATAATAATCGATGTTATTACCCATTTCAGACCATAATGAAATACCATTTGTACTGTCGGTAAAAATAGTCTTGGAATAATTGTCCCAGAAAATTCCGTAATTATTCGTTGAGATCAGGAATGGTGTAACAGCATTGGTGTTTGCCTGAACCAAAATTTCTTTTTTACCGCGGTAATTAAAATAACCGTCCTGGTTTTGTCCAAGCCCGTAAATACCCTCATCCGGTGTAACCCTATAATTTTGTTGTATGGTAAAACCGGAATCAGAGTTGAATATAACCGGTGTGAATGATGCATTCCCATTTTCATTTAATAGTGTATTACTGGTATTATCTGAAAAAGTTATGCTGCCTGTAATTCTGGAAATTTTAATGGAAAGGCTTGGTGATGATAAAAACACAAAATTATCATCTTGTTTTATCTTTATTGCAAGCGTCTTTATTGAATCTTTGATAACGCATAAACTTAACTTCTCAGGGCTTCCGCTTTTACTCCATTTTAATATACGTACTATGTCATTATCATAAAACTGAACTTTTAAATTGAGTTCAGGTGTAGTTAACTCAAGGCCGTTTTTAATAACTTGAAACAAATTTGAAGAGCCCATGTCCCGGGCTATTGATAAGTTATTCTGACAAACTAAAAAAATATTTATTAAGCATATTATTAAAAGTACTTTTTTCATCTAACTGACTCCGTTCTGAATTATTATTTTCTCTTATTACTAAGAGTATGAGTCTATTCCCGTTTCTTCAAAAATAAAATAATATTATTCGGATGTCTAATATTACCCCAATTAGTCATTAATTTTATTTTAAATTTTCCATACCTATTTCAAATTCGGTTGCGGCGGCGTAACCATTTACTGCCGAAAGGGCAGATACTTTAATATAACGGGCTGTTACAGGCGGAAAAGTTACAACTTTCATTTTTGTATCACCATCCCATTTACCTGCGGCTATTTTAGTAAAAGTTTTATTATCCTCACTAGAATAAATTATATATGATTCAATACTGCCTTCATCTACAGGCGTAGCTTTAACCTTGTATTTAGGAACATAATTTAATATTGATATACCTTTGTATTTTTTACCCAAATCAATAGTAATTGATTGTGGAAGGGAAGAATCCGACTGCCAAACAGAATAATAATAACGGTCGTTAATTCCATCGATAGCATTTTTTGCTATACCGCTTGTTGCCCATGCGGAATCGGGCATTACCGGTTTTTCTATAAACTTTGCTTGCTTTGGTAGAGGAGGACGCTTGGCATCTGGAATCCAGGCTTTTCCGACTTCATTTAATCTCTCTACTATGTTTGAATCCAAACTGCCGTCACAATTTGGAGGGCAGTTTAAAATAAAAGTGCACCATTTCGGCTCAAGATATTGGAGTGTATCTACTATATCCTTAGTGCTAGCAAGTTTCGCTTCCGGCACTCTTGTATCCCAAAACCAATCGTCACCGCTGTCTTTATTTATTAATTCACTTTGAAGAGCGGGAAGAGTATTATCTTCCGGGCACGCTCCACCAGCTTCAAAATGTACCATATCGTTTTCATATAAACATTGTAGATGAGTATTATCTACCAGCAGGCAGCCAGGCTGAATCTTTTTCACAAGTGCCCGGATTTTATCATAGGGAACTGCTAAATGCCCCATCTTCCATGACCATCCGTCAATAAAAAGCATTTTAATGCGGCCGTAATTTCTCAGCAGTTCGGTTATTTGTCCCTCAATAACCTTAATATTATCATATGTTATAGGGCCGTTACCTATTCCAGCCGTATTATCCCAGATTGAATAATAAAAGCAGGGATAAATGTTATGCCTTCTGAATGCATTAACAAATTCCCGCACTACATCACCTTTACCATTTTTCCAGTGACTGCTTGCAACACTGTTTTTGCTGTATTTGCTGTTCCATAAGCAAAATCCATCGTGATGTTTTGTAGTTAGAATGGCAAATTTCATTTTGGCTTCAGCAGCAGCTTCAGCCCATTGCTCGCAATTGAGATGTTTTGGAAAAAATTTATCGGGGTCTTGATTTGGAGTAGCCCATGGAGCACCGGTAAAAGTTAAAATACCATAGTGAATGAACATACCAAAACGTAATTCGGTAAATGCACGCTGAAGAAATTCGGTTGTTTGAGCGCTGACAGGAAATTTAGAGAAGAACAAAATAATGATGACGAATAAATAATATCTCAACCTGTGAAAGCTTTTCAAAAAAATCTCCAAATGAACGGCACAAAACAATAAACAATTAATCTGGTATAATAAAATTTAATAAATTGATTTCAATATTATTACATTAATTTATTTTAAATTCAATAAAATACCTGCAGCAAAAATCTGCTGCAGGTCCTTTTAACCAACAAGAGGCAAAATAAAATACTATTTCAATAAAACGAGCTTTTTAGTAATTGATATGCCTCCAATTTCTAGACGATATAGGTAAACTCCGCTGGCAAGCTTTGATGCATCAAAAGTTGCAATATAATTGCCTGCATGTTGCTGTCCATGGAACAATGTAGCAACTTCCTGTCCTAGTATATTATATACTTTCAATGTAACCAAACTGCTTTGCGGTACGGAATAATTAATTTTTGTAGTTGGGTTGAATGGATTCGGATAGTTTTGCGACAAGGCCATCTTGCTTGGAAGCATGCTGTTATTAAGTTTAACGCCTGTTGCAATATCAGAATAAGTAAGTCCCAACTTAATTTCATCCACTGCCATTTCGAATGGAATTCCACCGCCGTATTCAATACGCACATAAGCGATCCCCGGCTTTAATGCTGCAAATGATCTTGCATCTGCTTTTGTAGAATCCGGCTGTTTAGCTGGATTTGGATTTATCCACATAAAAACACGGCTTTGGTTGCCGACACCTTGATTTAAAAATTCTCCCACAAGCCATACCGGTCCCACATCCCAAGTAGTTGTAGAGCATTCGGGATCAGTTGCACTTGCGTGATAACCGCCGCCAACCGTAAATAAATCCTGGCCGTAACCTTTTCCAAACATTATAGCAGCATCTGTATGATCCTGTGCCAGTTTTATACCGGCCCATGTGCTTGAAGATGTATCATCTGAAAGATTCATCACTGCACTGAACCAAAAAGTTGTATTTGTATCCTGAGTCCATACTTTATCAAGTGTACGTTCAATCCTTGTGTATTTGCTGCCGGGTCTTGAACCATAACAAATATTGCCGGCATGCGGTATAGCATAAGGTAACATAGTGTAATCTATCCCGGTAGTAGTAGCCCAAAGCAAACTGTCGCTGACTCCGGTATCTCCTGGATCGAGATGCCATGCATCAGCCCAACCGTTGGTAGCGTCTCCGCTGCCTACAATGTCAGCGCCGGTAGCGTAGTTAAAAGACTCTGTTGTCTTATACGCCGTTGTTACCAGAGACGAAGAAACATCGGTGAATGAAGAGCCTATCCGGATTTCAGAATAACCAAGGATGTTTGTGTCTGCTCCGCCAAATTCAATAGCAACTCTATTGAATCCGGTACTCAGGTTTGTAGCTCTCTTTACATCAGCTTTGTTTGTATCGGGTGTTTTAGAAGGATCGGGATTGAGCCACAAAAATGTTCTTGCATTTGCATCGGCAGTAGCATCGCCGGTTAAATTTACCATTGCAACAATCCATACTGGTCCACCCTGATCCTGTACTGTTGATACGTCAGCACCTGAACCGCCGGGCCATCCGCTGCCGCAGGTATATGTAGTGCCGCCTCCACCTTTGCCAAAAGCTACTAGTTCTGTGCTATTGGAAAACAATTTAAGCAGATAATATGTATTACCTGAAGGTGCTTTCTGGGACTGGAATAAATAACTGACCCAATATTGTCCTTTTGCATCCGGCCAGGTTTGGGCTAAAGGACGGAAATAGCGCGCGGACGCCCAATTGCCCGGGGCTGTACACATAAGGTTGTTGCCGATATGTGCATATGCATAAGGAAGATCAACATAGTCAAAGTTGGTGTCGGAAACAACCGATAAATTGTAATTGTGTGAATTACTTGTATCAATTATCCAGGGGCCGCCCCATCCGTTACCTGCCGTTCCCAATGTATCCAGGTACGATCCTACGGGATATGGAAAAGACTCATTGACGGCAGTTTGAGACCAACTCTGAGATGCTAACAATAGTACTATTGTTAGACTAGCAAAGATAGTACTTACTCGCATATTTTTCTCCTTCTTTTAGGTTGATGGTTTGATTAATTCAAATGAAAATCAACTTGAATTTTCAATTGTATTTATTTAATTAAGATTAATTTTTTTGTTTCTATATATGAATCCTCCTTACTGCCTGTTGATACAGCTTCCATTTTATAGAAATAAACGCCGCTGGAAAGGTTAGATGGGTTAAAACTAACCTGGTATTTTCCGGCTTGTTTTATTTCATTTACAAGTAATGCTATTTGATTGCCCAGAATATTATAAACCTTAATTGTTACATGAGAAAGTTTTGGAATTTGATATTCAATTGTCGTTGATGGATTAAATGGATTAGGATAATTTTGGCTTAACGAAAAATTTGACGGCAGTGACTTGGATTCAATTACACCACTAACCATGCTTGTATCAACAGCATCAATAATTGTTTTTATTATATCAGGATAAGCCTTAGCTCCGGTTGACCGATAAAAAATACCCATACCGAAATTATCGGTGCCCCCATTGTCCCAATAGAAAGGTATTAAACCGTGTTTAACCAGTGAACTGGTGATATAATCCATATAATAACGGCGGTATCCGGCATATTGAGCATTGAGAGTAGAACTGCCGAGATCTAATCTCGCCATAGCGCCATATTCACCTAAGATTACAGCATCGCCTTTGTCTATAAAATTAACTTTCATTTGTTGGAATTGGCCGTCTGCGTATGATTCGTTTGCCCAGGTTTCAGTTTTGGATGGATCTGTAGCATTTTTTCCCCACTGTGTTATATTGCTGCTGGTGTTTAATGTGAAATCATACGGGTCATAATAATGAACCTCTACCATTAATCTATTCGGAGTAACGTCGATGGGTTGTGAAAAAAAACTGACGGTGTAGCCAATATTTGTATTAAATCCCTGAACAAGCAGATAACGATAGTAATTACGCCCGCCGGTTGAGCGAACAGTATTAACGAAGATCTGGTTAAAGCCATTTTGAACTGTATAATATTCCTTTGTCGGGGCATTATAATCGTTGGTAACCATAACCTCGTTTGTACCGGCAAATAAAAGGTGGTCATTATAATCCCTGAAATGGATTGCAATTTGTTTCCACATTACAGCTAATCGATGGTCGGCATAAGCTGAGTCTGAATAGGTCGGTTGTAGCCAGCCGCCGTCCCAATGTTCATTTATAATGGCATACATGCTGTCTTTCAATACGTAGTTTACTACTTCCTCAACACGATTCAGCCAGGTTGTATCAATCGTAAATAAAGTATCAGTGAACCTGCTCCATGCAACAGGTATCCGTATTGCGTTGAACCCCGCAGCTTTCACCGAATCGATTAATTGCTGGGTTATCATAGGATTCCCCCAGGCTGTTTCACCACCTATGGCATCTAAGGAATTACCTGCATTCCATCCCGGAATCATTGGTTTTGCGAACTCGACGGAACCTAAATTACTCATTCCGGAATGGTCGGGGGCAATGCTGTCTGCTTTTTGACCTAATGCAGATGCTGCGGCAAATATTAAAAGAGCAAATATGTATTCCTTACGATTTGTCATATCAACTATCCTTGTTTTAATGTAATCCTTTCCTTGAAAATAAGATCTTCGGCATACGTAAAACCTGTATCATTTTTATATTTATATTGCCGGCTTGCATAATGCTCCTGTCTTTTTCCTTCTGCTTCCGGTCAGTTTTAAATTTTCCAAAACTTTGTTCACAAATTATTTTTTATTATTTGCTGATTTCCGTCAAACTGAATCGTTATATCCGGTTTTTTTTCAAAATCCAAACCCGATTGTTTATCCGGGCTTACCCAGACAATCTGAAATGTTTTATCTTTTTTCATACCGGGAAATTGTCCCTGTCTTTTGCCAATCGTAAGAATTTGATTTTTTTCGTTGTATTGCAACGGAATAATTGAAAACAAACCTTTTTCATAATTACAATTGGTACCTTCATCTTCATAAAGATTAAACGAGCTGCTGCCTCCTGTATAAACAAACAACCTGACAGTGTCCTCAGCCTTTTCATTTGTGTATTGTATACTTGGCCCGCAGGTAATTATTGAACCGGCTTTAATATAAATTGGAATGTCGGAATAGGGTGCATCTGCCTTCAATGTTTGTCCCCCCGTAAAATATTTTCCGGAATGAAGCTCATACCATCCTGTCCCTGAAGGAAGATAAACATTACGCTGGCGGGCTTTATATTCGGTGACAGGATTAATGAGTAATGCCGGCCCGAACATAAATTCATCATCTATATTGAGAACTTTCCTATCAGTACTGAAGTCCATTCCAAGTGCCCGCATAATTGTATAATCACTCTGTGTAACCATACCGGTTAAAGAATAGATATACGGCATTAACCTGTAACGGAGTTTATCATAGGCCAGCATAGCTTTATAAGCAGTATGGTTTTCCGGGGCCGTATTAAAAATTTCACGGTAAGGAAATTCACCATGAACTCTGAACAAGGGGCAAAAAGTTCCAAACTGGAACCACCGGGTCATTAGCTCCCGCCATTCGCAAAGGTTCGCAGAGTCCGGATTTTGGTACCTTGCTTCTACAGCAAACCCTCCGATATCGGAGGTCCAATATGGAATACCGGATAAAGAGAAATTCATTCCGGCTGAAATTTGATTTCTTAAGTCTTCCCACCTTGATGCAATATCTCCGCTCCATGTAGCTGCGGAATATCTTTGCTGACCTGCAAAAGCAGAACGTGTAAGAACAAAAACACGTTTATCCGGGTCGGTTTTCTTCTGGCCTTCATATACCGCTTTGCAATTAACCAGTGAATAGGTATTCAGGTATCGGGAAGCTGAGCCTAAATATGTCGGACCATTGCGAAATATGGTTTCTTCTCTCGATAAGTCGGATTGAATATCAGGTTCCGTCGCATCCAGCCACCATGCATCAATTCCTTTTGAAAATAAATTATCGTTTATCTGTTTCCAATAAAGTTCGCGTGCTCCTTCACTGTAAGGGTCATAAAAAGTGGAAACATAACCCGGACCGACCCAATCCAGTTGCTTCTTTTCCACATTATGCATTAAAAGCCATCCATGCCGTTTGAATTCTTCATAATTACCTGTCCCAACATAAAATTTTGGCCAGACGGAAATCATTATATGAGCGTGAAGCTCATTGTGTAATTTGTTTATCATTCCGTCAGGATCAGGATAACGTTCAAGATCAAACTGGTGGCTTCCCCACTGATCTTCTCTCCAATAAAACCAATCTTGCACTATATTATCTAAAGGTATTTTGCGGTCGCGGAATTCCTTAACTACTGAAAGAAGTTCATCTTCAGTTTTATATCTCTGGCGGCATTGCCATAACCCCATTGCCCATTTGGGCATCATCGGTACTTTACCTGTTACTTCTCTGTACCCGGAAATCACACTATCAAGGCTGCCGCCGTATATAAAATAATAATCTATTTGATCTGCTACTTCTGAGTAAAGTGATGTTGTATTTTGAAAATTAATTTTTGATGGGGTTAAGTAATCAAGCCCGATATATCCATCATCATGTATCCACTCAATTTCAATTTTGTAATGTTTTCCTTGTTCCATCTTAAGTTCTAAAAAGTGCGTCCAGGGTAGCCAGTTTTGCCTCCAGGAATCCACCATAAGTTTTCCATCAAGCCATACTTTAGTATAACTTGAAGAAAATAGACACAACTTGTGAATTCCAGGCTCATTGCATTCCAATTCACCGGTCCACCTTACTGCTTTAACATTTTCCAGGAACCCATTCGGATAATCGTCGTTCACATCTTTATATTTATGCTCAATCCTGTTTTCAATTCTCGAAGTAAATAGCGAATCAAAATCCTGATCTTTGAAATACTCTGCAGTTAATCCCCCTGGCTTACCGTCCTTATCGAAAAGCTTTAAAGAACTGATTGGCTGATAATCTCTTGTATCTCCAAACTTTGTTCTTGAATTGTTATCCCATAGAATACCATAGTCTTTACTCGAAACAAGGAAAGGTATTGCGACATTCATATTAGACTGCCATAAATCTACATCATGACCTTTGTAATTCATTATTCCGTTCTGATGCTGTCCTAAGCCATAGAATGCTTCATCGGCTGGTGAATCAAAAAGCTGTTGGATATTAAAAGTTTTTTCACCCATTACTTCGGAAGGAGTTATTATTTTTCCACCTCCGGCTTTTTCGTGTAAAATTAATTTTCCGGATTTATCGTAAAAGGCTAGTTCCCCGGTTACAGTATCAACTTCAACATATATTTTGGATGTTGATATTTCAACTAATTTACCTTTTTTGATTACCTTCCAATCTACAGGTAACCAATTTTTACCATCAGTCATAAGGCTTCGCTCTTTAGAAAAAGATTCCTTAGGCGAAGCAATTACTCTGATTATATTATTTGTACAAACCTGAATTTTAATCAACTGTGGATCTGTTGCTTTTTGCCTGATAAGATGAAATACTATTCCGTCAGATTGTTTTTCAAAGGCGCAAATATCTTGACTTCCGCAAACAACGATTAATAAAATTGAAAACGATAACCAAAATTTAAAACTCATTAATATTCTCCATACAGAATAAGCTATTTTGCACAAGGAAGAATTTATATTTTCAATAATAAGGTGAACTTTTCTGTCCCATGTCCACGCGGTAAGCCAGCCATGCTACATTTGCAGTCGTGTTACCATTAATCATGTAAAGATAATTGCCGGTGCCCCAGAATATTCCCTGGCAATATTGGGGTAGTATGCTTTTGTAAAATATATCCCAGGAATTTGAACCGGGTTCAACAACAATCATTGGGTCTGCTGCTGCATAAGTTGTAATATACATTTGGCCGTCTGCACCAAATGCAATACCTGAAACTGCTGATGAATTTCCAGCCGTGTTTAGATCAAAAATCAATTCTCTACTGCCAATGCTTCCATCCGAATTAACTTTGTCTCTCCATATTTTGGTTGGTCCATTAGTTGTTAAGTCCACTGAAGCAACATAAATATACCCGTTATAGAATCGAATGGCTTGAATGTCGTCGTTACTATAAATTCCGGATTGAACAGGGGATGAAGAAAGATCAAAAGGAAAATATATTAAATCGCTTCCTGTACCGCCGCAGTAGAAGTAATTGTTATTGCTAAAGTCGCAGTATTTTACTACCAGCCCGTAAGTAAGAATAATCCATTTGGATTTTGTACCCGAGGTTAAATCCACTTTATCAATAGTTCTGTTATTTTCAGTTAAATAAAGATTACCGTCGGGACCAATTTTGCCGTCGTAAGGAGAATAAGTTGTTTTTGAAATGATAGTGTTATTTCCGTCCGGTGTTACTTTGTGTACATTTTTACCAACGGTTTCCACTACGTAAATATTCTCGTTGTTATCTACTGCTATTACGCTTAAGGCTAAGTTCTGCAGAAAGCCTCCGTAAGTATCTAGTACTTTATCTATTTTATATCCATGTAATATACCTTCGGTATATGCATCCTGGGGGATAACTTTTATTGTAGCCGAATCTGCTACAAGATTAGGCCGCCTTACAACCACACTATTTTGGGCTAATGATACTATTTCAGCCTGATAACTATCGAAATACACTACGGTACTTCCTGAATTTACGAGGAGATTTTGACCGTTAATAGTTATAGTGTTTACGCCTCCTTTCGCCTCAGAAGCAGGGCTGATAGAAGCAATTGAAGCAGCCGGCGGGGTTGTATACGGTTGATCCCATAATGGCGCGGTTACATGATATTTACATCCTGTTACCAATAACGCCAAAAAAATGGTAATAACTGGTAAGAAGCGATTGGCTTTCATAATTTAAAACTCCTTATATTCTTTCATATTACGTTTCATAACGCAAATCTGGCTGTAAATCGTTGAACATTATTAAAAACGCCATAAGGGCTATATGCATAATCTATTGTAAATCCGTCTTGCGTAATACCTAAACCGAATGAAAAACCGCCTAAATCATTATTTGATATATATCCGCCTCGAAGAGAAACTGTGTTCAATATCTTATATTCCAGGCCTACCTTAACTTGTTCAGGATGGTCTGTGTAATGACTGGCGTCAATGCATGCTATCAGAGATTGATTAAACGGGAGGTCCTGTACAAGATCCAATACGTTCATTGAAATGCCAAGTGTAAACACTAACGGGGCTTGGAATCCTTCAGTTGCATATTTAACCTGAGTTGAAAAATCCCTGACCGACATTCCGAATACAAGGCTTTTAATTCCTGTTTTAAATTGTGTTCCGAAATCAAATACAAGAGGTGATAATGTATTTGATATTGTCTGTTTTGAAGTATCTCCGTTTGCTATGATAGGTATTGTGCTCGAACCCAAATCCTGGCGTACATATTTAATTTGTCCGCCTACGCTGAATCTATCGGTTAGTTGTTTAGCATACCCGATTCCTATTGCATATGCATTAAGTGAAAATATTCCCGTATCGTCATATCCCTGAGGACTTGCTGCATCTACAACAGTGCCGTAAAAGTCTCCGTAATTTACATACTGAGCGCTTAATCCAAAAACACCGTATTGGCCATTTAAAGGTTTATATGCTATTGCAATCGTTGTATGAGTTATATCTGCAATCCACTTGTTGGTACTACCCGATACATCAAGAAAACCTTGCATATCAGCCATTCCGGCAGGGTTAAAAAACAAGGCGCTGGAACCAATCTGAAGGCTGGTCAGGGCCTCACCCATAGCAGCTCCCCGGGCATCCGATACAACACTTAAAAATTGAAAACCGGTTTGGGCTATTTTCTGTTGTGAAAATACATTAGTATAAAATATTCCTATAATAAATCCCATCAGTAAAATATTTATTTTGTTTTTCATTTAAAATCTCCTTACCTGATGATGACAAATTTGCGAATTACTTTACTCCCATCAGAACGTTCCACATAAAGGATATAGATCCCGCTGGCAACAATTTGACCCGATGAGGTTTTACAATCCCAGCGTTCATCACCAGTACCTGAAGTATGATTTATTTGAGTTACTAAATCTCCTCGCTCGGTAAAGATTTTTAATGTAGCTTGTGCAGGAAGCCCGTAAAACATAATACGGTCTGCCTGATTAGCTACATCTCCAAACTGGAATAAGCGGGCTCTGATATCATACGGATTTGGAACTACCCGGACTAATTCTAATCCCGAACCGCCGGAAATAGCATACTGGGTAAAATAAATTTGATTGTTATAAGTTACGGCATCAAATGCATGATATTGCGTTCCTGAAGACCACATTCCTCTATCTGTTGTTTTGGCCCAATTATGAATGTCAATATCAGGAGTAGTTGTACTACCGGTCGTATCAAGAGTACATACATAATTATTCCCGCTATATGTTACATAGTCATATTTGCTGTAACTTGTAGATGGTGCCCATGCACCTTTTGATGCTACGGGTTTCCAATAAGTAGTATCGAAAGGCAGAGGCCCGGTTGGAATAGCAGGACGCTGCAAACTGGCCGGTTTGTTCGTAAGAGTCCAGAACATACTGCTGTACAAAGGCATACCGGATTGAACATCATTTTGAGTACCGTCATCTTTGCTCTGGATGTAATAATAATAATCGAAACCGCGTGCAGCTGTTTTATCATCAAAATTGTGTACTAAATTGGATTTACTGCACTCAAAGATCTTGTCATACCGGCTTTTGGGATCCATGACCGTGCCCTGAGATCTGTATATTACATATCCGTTAAAGTGAGCGTAACTGTCGGCATTGTCGGCCCATGAAAGCGAGATTCTATCGCCGCCGGACGTAACAGTAAATGATTGCGGAGGCGGAGGCGGCATATTTACTTTATATCCGGAATTGTAATTGTTTATTGCATTCCTATAGGTTTTTAGGATTGAATCAATTCCCGTCTGAACCCATGCAAGTTTATATGTATTTGCACCGTCAAGAGTTTGCGCGGCCTGCGAACCATCGGGCATAACCAATGCAGGAGTTCCGGTACCGTTGTAATATTGAAGCCAGTTTGCACCAACCTCTAGATTTTTTTCACGCGATAACCCGCTTACCGCCTGTGCAAATACTATGTGTACACTGTCTCCCGGAGCCAGAGTGTAGGGGCCAAAACCTTGTTCCTGGGCTGTTCCACCACCGGCCTGCCGCCTTGCATCGGAATAATCTTCGGCATAGCCGCTGCCAACTACCATGTCATGCGGCAAAGGAGGGTGCCCTTCGGTCATCGCCGTCCATCTGTCTAATGCTCCATTCATATCATATTGATTTTCCGACTGCATTATTTGAATATCCGGGGAAATGAACCATGTAGTAGCGGGCTGTGAAATATCATCCGAATTATCCTGGGAGCTTTTATCTGCATGAAGTGTTACGCTGCCCGTATATTTCCATGAACCTAACCTGCCGTCATAAGTCTGAGCCGGGCAGCCCCAATCCTCAGCATAAGTAATTCCGGTTCTTTCCTTTATCGGACCGTAAAAAGTATAAAAACCCCTCATTTGATATAATGGAGATGATGAGTTATTAAACTGCGACCAACTTCCGTAATTACCAAAATCATGGTTCTCTGTACTTAAACCCCAGGTTGAATTGAAATAACCCCAATTTGAAATACTTCCTTCAGAAACGGAACCGTTGCTTTCTCCCGCATGTGCGTATCTGAACATCCAGTAGAACCAGACACTGTCAAGTGTTTGCGATTTAACATCGCCATTTGCGTCATATATACCTGTATTTTTAAATACGAAATCCTTGATATAATAATTTCCGTGGTTAGGGCTGGCAAAAACCATTACTTTTTTTGTAACTGAAATACCAATTGAGGTATTTAATTTTACTATAACCTCGCGATCGGGAACAAGTGTTGGATCGATAACATCAACAGCGTCATAAGTATCTAGCTGAGAAGCTCTCACGTTATCCACCAATACTACAGGATGAGCGCTTTTTGCTATTAGCTGAAAACCAATTGGGAATATTTCATTTATCCTGTCGGCATCGTTTCGTGGACCGGTAGCCACTACCTTGTGCGGCAAAATTTTACCGGCAACGGGGTCGTTGTAGTTAACGCACCCTATCCACATTCCTTCCATCCTCAATGTATTCTGAGCATTCAATTGAACACCAAATTGCGCAGGCCAGGTAAAGAAGTCGGTGTTCAGTTCACTGTAATATTCGTTCTCATAGGAAGCTCCGACAGAATTAATAGGTTCCTGCAAATCCGTTGTGCAAAGCCATCTTACATCTTGTGCAATAGAAAAACTCAAGCTGCCAGATAAATACCAAATATTAATGATTAAGAATGCCGGCCAAAATTTAAATTTCAATTTTTGCGTATTCATTTGTATTCCTCTTTCATTTGCTAATCTAAGTTGAATGAAACGGTTAATCCAAAATAGAAGTTCCTGGGATCAAGGAACCAGAAAGTGGATTCCTCCGGCATGTCTATGTAATCTTTATTGTTAAGTACCTGATTAATTCTGGACTGGGGAACTAGGCCCCAGGTTCCATTGTTATACTGCCAGTACTTACCTGTAGATGATTCATAATAAATAGCGCTTGTTTGGTCGGCTGCCGGTGGTTTGGTCGGATCAATTACACTCTCTTGCTCCATAGGCACCCATGCGTCGCCGGGTTTTCTGTAATCGCCAACCTTATCATTCCCCGGGATATTTGGATATGCATTACTCACTGGTAAGTGAAGAGAACTCATGTAGGATTCTAAATCGCTCCCGCTATACCAAAGCCTTAAAGTATTAAATGCATTGTTAACATCCATAAATAGCGATAGATTAAGTCTACCCAGGTTTATATTCTTTTGCAGCCTGAAATACGTGTTAAAGTAATCAACTGATTGAACGTTGTACGCTATATTTAATATACCGTTAGGATCCCATGTAGTCCAGAAACCCGCATTCCAATCCATTACAAGATTTAACATCCAGTCGCCGAGAATATGATAACCCGAAATTTCAGGACCAAAATCAGGGGCTGTAAAGAAATTCAGATTTGCTCTTGCAAATGGCTGGGGAATCGGCCTGTCCTGGTATAGGTTTTGGGTTGCCTCATTAAAATTAGTCTGTGATGAAACGTCTTGATATAATTGAGATTCATTGAAGTGGCCGGTGGTGTTTACCTGGTATGTATAATTGAGCATACCGGTAATCCAGCTCCCGCTTGTTTTACGAAATGTAATTTCAAATCCCCGCCTGTCTGCGTAACTATTTGCACTTGTTGCATAATAATCGAATCCTGCTACAGCAAAATAATGGACTACGTCCTGCTGTTCAGTTACGTCATTATAATATCCTGATGCTTGCAGCAGGAACTCGTTACTGAACGAATAGTCTACGCCAAGCTCGTAAGAAATAGTTTTAGACATGATAAGATTCGGATCCCCGTATGTTTTCATCTGATCCAAATTATTTCTGCCGAGATAAAATGCACTTTCGTATTGCGGTGATTGTCTGAACCAACCATAATTGAAGAATAATTTGGCATTCTCCGTAATTGGATGAGAAATACCAAGGCGGGGGCTTAAGTACCACTGCATTTTTGGTGGAGTGGTTGGATAATTTTTAGTAGAATCGTAAGTATCAAAGAATGATTGGTCGTAAGGGTCCAGGTCCCACCAGTGAAAATTAGCATCACTGTAATCGAGGCGTAAACCAAAATTCATAGTAAATTCCGGTGTCTCAAGTTTGTCTTGAACATAACCTGCCCCCTGAATCGGGTAAACATGCAGCATAGTATGACTGAACCATGTGTGAGTTTGTCCCGATAAATCTCCGAAATCGAAATTTAAATCATTATAGTTAAATGATATTCCTGCCTTCAATAGATTATTAAAATTGACCTGGCTGGTTATATCTGCCTTTACAGTAGTTGTACCAACCGTAGTAAAGTCTCGGGTTTGCGCAATGAATGAACTTCCATTTACAAGAACCGCTGTGCTGTAATTATATGGAGTATATCCGAAAGGATTTGAATCTTCACTAAATCCGGGAACAATCTCAAATGTTTGCGATGTATCGCGCATTGGACCCGGCCTTGTATTATAATTAACTGTGTAATTTTGTACTGACACTTCATAGAAGGTATTTGAATTTAAAGTATGCGTAAGTTTGGCCGAAAGAGAACGGTGCCATATATCGGTTAAGTCAAAATTAAAATCCGACCATAGGGTAAACAAGTCAACATAACTGCCGATATAGGTCTGATTAGCTACATCTGTAGTTGAATTAAGATAATTCCAGCTTCCCAGGTAACCATTGCCTGCCCGGTCGTTCAGTTCAGTATATGTCTGTCCATACATTCCGGAAAACTGGAGTTTCATCATAGGAGTAATATTGGCGCTAAGCTGGAAAGTACCATCATAATCTCTATAATCCGGCCTGGATAGGGGCCATAATAACATAGACCTGTTGCTGCGGTAAGAACTGTAAAACCTCATATCGCCCAGCTCCTGGCTTACAAATGGTACCGGCCCGCCAAGACCTGCATCTATATCATAATCGGGCTGGTTATTTGGCTGCGCTTTTCTTATTTCGTATTCAAAAACTCTTTGACAGGCTGCCGGAGTCAGGTCATATCCCTGCGCATTTAATGATTGTGAAATAGTATTCCAGCCGACAAATGTTGGATATTGGCTTTGTGTAAAATAATCCCATTTCCCATTACCTGTACCGGTCCAGCAAACAGCAGGGTCGAAAAAAGGACGCAACGCATAAGACATTGAATTATTAAGATCGGGAATGCCGGGAGCCAGCCAATATTTTGCTTGGGGTGGAGCGATTCTTGTTTCGAATCTGACTGAATAATCGGATTTACTGCCTTCCTGCGTAACAACGTTTACAATACCGGAGCTGACCTGTCCGTATTCTGCATTAAAACCTCCCCGCTCTATAGAAATTTCTTTTACTGAACTTAATGCTACTCTGGTATCGGGCTCGTCATTACGCGGGTCCCGCAAAGTTACACCGTCTACATTGAATAAAATGCTTTCGCCGCCGCCGCCGCGAATAGTTAAACCGCCTCCAACCGAGACGTTACCACGGGTATAAGAACTAAGAAATGAGGGCTGCGCATAACTAATTGGGGCGCTTCCCCATCCGCCTTGAACACCTGCCTGAAGACCAAGTGCGCTGATAACATTGGAGATAGGGAGCTCTTGCACTTGATCGGTTGAAATGGCAACTACACTGGTTGCAACGTCTGGTTTAATAAGTTTTTGCTGCGCAGTCACTACCACTTCACCGCTGTTTACAGCCTGAGATTGTAAAGAAACATTAATCCTGGCTGTTTGGTCAATATTAACATGCACATCATTAACAACAACAGATCTGTATCCGATATAACTTATCTGTAGCTTGTATATGCCCGGTGGTATTTCCAAAATTGTGTAATGCCCCTCAATATCTGTAGCTGCACCCATGCTTAAACCTTCAACAATAACGTTAGCGCCTACAAGGGGTTCGTGTGTCTCTTTATCAAAGACAGTGCCTGCAATTTTTCCTGTCGTCCCTGACCATCCCGGCGATGCGGATATTAGAAGTAATAGTAAAATTACCAGTATCGACTGTGACAATTTTCTCATAGATATTAACTCCTTTGAATTAGACTAAGCTTCAATTGAGTGTAGCTGAATAAGTATCTTTAACTATCAAACTCGAAATTTTTCGTTACCTTCTATCTATATTATACTCCGGATTTAAATCTTTGCTATTACCATTGAATCAGCTTGTGCGGGATCAATCCCTTTAATTACTATTTTTTTTCGATGCCTAAAATAATTATTAAGTAATGAGTGGTTGTTTCACCAGTGTTCCAATTTTTTTAAATACTGTCCCAATTTGTTTTGAATATTTTAAAATATTGCGTAAAGTATAAATTGGAAATGTACTCTGGCCTTGATATAATATTTTTATTAACTTAGTATGTCTAAGTCTTAATGTTATTAGTTATTATAGAGGAGATATGAAGTTTTTTCCGAAAGAAAAATTTTCTCACATCAAGGTCTATATAATCCTGATTATATTGAGCAGTTTAGCATACTCTCAGCCCTCCAATAGTGTTATTAAATTCGTAAGATATTCTACCATTATGGGCGTTTCTTCAAATTCCCAAAGATGTATTACTCAGGATAGGGAAGGATTTATTTGGATTGGTACTGCAGATGGATTAAACCGGTTTGACGGCTATTCTTTTAAAGTGTATAAGAAAAACCCGAATGATACCACAAGTTTAAAAAGCAATATTATAAATTGTTTATTTACAGACAGTTATGGTCATTTATGGATTGGGACCTACAGTGGCGGTTTAAGCCGTTACGATAAAGAAAAAGATAGTTTTTACAATTATCCCGGTTTAGTAAACGAGAATATAAATACAATTGCTGAAGATAAATACCACAGATTGTGGGTAGGTTCCACCTTGGGCTTATTTATGATTGATCTCAGAAACAATAAATTGACAAGATTTTTAGCCAATGTAAACAATCCTTTAGATCCTGCTACAATTGCCAATAATGAAGTGGATAGAATTGTAATAGATAATAACAATTTGTGGATTGCTTATTCTGCAGGTTTATTAAGTGCATTAAGTATCAACGATATGAAATTTAACCACTACAGTTTATTTCACGTTTCAGGTCACGAAACGGCTGATTTTTCTGTTAATTCATTGGTATTGGATAACGAAAATATTTGGATAAGCACATGGAGTAAAGGGATATGGATTTTTAATAAAACCACAGGAATCTGCCGGCCTTATGAAAATGAAAAAAGTCAGTATATAAATTTTATTTTCAAAGATAATAAAAATAGATTCTGGTACAGTCCCGAATATAAAGGTTTGATGCTTGTGGACGGAAAACAACAAATAAATTTTAAAGAGGATGATTTCAACCGGAACAGCATTTCTTCAAATCTATTATCAAATATCTTCCAGGATAAACAGGGTAATTTATGGCTAACCAGTAAACTGGGTGATTTGAACTATGTAGTTCTGGATAATCCATTTTATAACTGGTTTAAAAACCCTAATTCTGAATATGAATTAAGTAGTAATTTAATAAATACTGTACTGGAAGATTCAAAGAAATTAATTTGGATCGGTTACGAAGAAGGAGGAATTGATCTTCTCGATGCAGATAATCTTAAACCGAAAATACATATAAACGGTGATAATTTAACAAAACTTGGGCCTGGCCCTGTTCTTGACATCTTTGAAAGTAAACATGGTGATATATGGATTTCTAAATACCTCGATGGACTGAAAAAATTTGATAGATCTGCCAAATCATTTATTTCATATCAGCATATTGACGGAGATGAAGCTACTATTGCTGGCAACGATATTAGACATATTTCAGAAGACAGCCGGGGTAATCTGTGGCTTTCTATTCATGGCGGCGGTGTTGATATGTTTAATCCTAATACTGAAAAAGTAATTCATTATAAACATGATAGTAACAACGCTTCAGCTTCAATCTTAAGTGATTGGACATTTACGGCATTATGTGATAAGCAGGATAATATCTGGGTGGCAACTATTGCAGGAGTATCAGTTATTTCCCCTAAAAATGGTGTTATTAAACAATATACAAGTAGTAACAAAGAAGATTACAATCTTAGCGCAGATCTTGCATTTATCATTTTTGCAGATTCAAAGAATTTTGTTTGGATTGGAACATCGGATGGTTTAAATAAACTTGATCCTCAAACCGGTGTAATAAAAAAATATTTCACAAAAGACGGATTGCCAGGCAATCTGATTATCGACATTCTTGAAGATAAGGCGAACAACATTTGGATTAGTACCACTAACGGTTTGTCTAGATTTTCCCCAAGAGACGGCACATTTAAAAATTTTTCAGTTAGGGATGGTCTCGCAACAATGGAATTTAATAAATTCGCCTCTTTTAAGAACAAAAAAAACGAAATGTATTTTGGAGGAAGGGATGGATTGACCCGTTTTAATCCCGATAGTATTAAAATAAATAATTTTAGACCGCCGGTCTATATAACTGACTTTAAATTATTTAATCAATCTGTTCAGGTGAAAAAAGATAACATCTCAAAGGGATTTTTTATTCCTAAACAGATTATGTTTTGTGATGAAATTACGCTTGATCATGATCAGAATGAGATAACACTTGAGTTTGCCGCTTTAAATTACCTTAACCTTGAAAAGAATTTATACAAATACAAACTGGAAGGGTTTGATGATCATTGGTCTATACCGGGCCATAAAAGGGAAGTCACGTATACAAATCTTGATCCTGGTGAGTATACTTTTAGAGTAATTGCATCCAATAATGACGGCATTTGGAATACGCAGGGCGCTTCACTTAAAATTATTGTTAATCCGCCTTTCTGGAAAACTAATTGGGCCTATGCAGTTTATTTCGCATTTATAATTTTTCTGCTTTATGTATTCAGAAAATTCATTTTACACGAGGCTGATATAAAAAGAAAGCTGGAATTGGAGGAACTTGAGATACAAAAATTACACGAAATGGATTTATTAAAAATGCAATTTTTTGCAAATGTTTCTCATGAATTCCGAACGCCTTTAACCCTTATCATCGGGCCGATTGAGAATCTTTTACGCGATATTAAGGATGACTTTAAGCAGGTGCAGCTTAAAATTATCCATCGCAATGCTAATCGTTTACTGCGTTTAATAAATCAATTGATGGATTTTAGGAAAATTGAAGAAGCCAGGTTGGAATTGAATCCTACAAAAAATGATATTGTACTTTTTATCCGGGAAATAGTTGACACTTTCAAACAGGATGCTGTGCAGCGCGGTATCAATTTTGAATTTAAACATACACATTCTTCATTTGAAATCTGGTTCGATACTGATAAACTTGATAAAATTATCTATAATCTCTTGTCAAATGCATTTAAATTTACACGCGACGGCGGCAGTATAGAAATATCAATTGATTTGAGCTGTACAGCAAACTTGAGAGGAATTCCCAGGCAGAATAATAAATTCTTATCAAGCGATAAAATATTTATAATTAGAATTAAAGATACCGGTATCGGTATTCCCAAAGATTTTCAATCAAAAATTTTCGACAAGTTTTACCAGGTTAAAAATACTCTTAATAAACAAGGTACAGGTATTGGATTATCTCTTACTTATGAATTAATACAACTTCACTTTGGCGAAATAATTGTTGAAAGCACACCTGATATCGGGTCAGAATTTACGGTTATTTTGCCGCTTTGGATGGAAGAGAATGAATTGCCCCATTTTGCTAATATAGAAGAGAAAAAGAAATTGATTCATTCGGGGAAAGAACAAAAAATAATTGTTGATGAAAAAATTGAACCCGTTGAATTAAATGAAGAACTCGCTGTTCTCAAAGACAAACTGCCTAAAATACTAATTGTTGAAGATAATGCCGATATGCGGACCTTCATTAAAAATGAATTTAAGGAAAGTTATAATGTTTTGGAGGCTCATGACGGGGATATAGGTCTGCAAAAAGCCTTAGAAGAAATACCTGACGCAATTATTTGCGATGTAATGATGCCGGGAAAAGATGGCTTCGAGGTTTGCAGTACTTTGAAAAGTGATGAGCGCACAAGCCATATTCCGATTGTAATGCTGACTGCAAAAAGCTCTGAGCAGCATACAATTGAAGGCTTTGAAAGCGGTGCCGATGATTATGTTGCAAAGCCTTTCAGCAGTGCAGTGCTTAAAGCTAGGATTAAAAACCTGATTGAATCAAGAATTTTGTTGAGAAAAAAATTTACAACCGAACCGTTTGCCACGTTAACCGAAATTTCTCCTTCAAAAACTGACGAAATGCTATTTAAAAAAGCTTATGCTATTGTTGAAAAGAATCTGAATAATTCTAATTTTGAAGTAAATGACTTTGCATTTGAAATTGGTATGAGTCGTACGCAGCTCTATCGTAAAATAAATGCCATATCAGGACAATCAGTAAAGGAATTTATCCGCATAATTCGCTTAAAAAAAGCTGCAGAATTATTGGTTACCCGGGAAAACAATATTTCTGAAGTTGCTTACTCCGTTGGTTTTAATTCCCTTTCATATTTTACTACTTCATTTACAGATTATTTCGGAATGAATCCAAGCAAATATGTGGAAAAATTAGTTAAATGATTAATTTATAAATACAACAAAAAATAATCATATTGTTATTTTAATCGAAGCTCTTGACAGAATAATCCCCTCTTGGGAAAGGTCTCAGGGGTGGGTTTGAAGCAATAATATTTAGAAATCCTCTGCAATTATGCTTATTTGTAAATTAAATAAACAAAAAGAATTAAACTCTTTTTCATCCCTTTGCCCGGTTGAATACATCTCTTTCAAAATGTAGTTTCATTTTGTAATTAATTATTAACCAATATATCTTTAAAGAATAAGCATAACTAAATATTTTTGACATTTTTTCTCCACCCCCGGCCCCATAATATTTTTTTTAACCGCTCATAAACATTAAACACAATTGGACTTATCGAATAAGATTCAATCACCCCCATTAATCTTGAACTAAAATATTCCTTATCTAAATGCAGGAAAGATTTGCAATATCCAGGGCGGTGGGTATAATTACTGCATTTATTATCTATTAGAAACGGGCAGGGGAGAGAGTTAAATTTGAATTTATTTTTTTCATCTTCGGAATCAGTTAAAAAAGCGGATTTAAATTCTTCGATGCTTTTATTCAATCAGGAAGAAAACTTTGCAACATCTTTCCGATCTAAAACCGGGTAGATAATTTTACATCAGTTTGTACATTTAGTGCAGTCAATTTGTGAAGAAACTTCAATATTTAATTTGTGAACTATTCTATCTAATTCTGAAGGCTGGATATCAAGGGCTTTCAATTAAGAACAGAACTTCCAATTCTTATCCTTCTTCTGTGCCCCCATTCTTTTAATCAAATCCAAATTGGTTTCTATTTCCATTTTCGTCCTGTTATTAATTCCATCAATAATTAAAATAATAAAAATTGAATAAAACAAAAAGATCCGGCAGGCTGTCATTTACTCATGCCGAATTTGATTAACAATAGCGAATTAATTTTACCAAAACACTATAATATCATTTTTTTGTCACCCTCCGGGGTTAACCCCGCAGCATTCATAACCATGCCGGGATCATTTCATGCAATCGCTGTTTACTTTTCCCGGCCGGTTAATATGTCTTCCAGCCTGATTCGTTTTACATAGTTTTCATATCGAAATGATTCAGCAAGGGATATCAGTTCTTTTTCAGTCAAACTTTTGAACAAATTACAATATTCGGGTACAAGCGCTTGTGAAATCATGATATGCCTGACAATCAGTGCTATTTGCCCTTGCTGACCATGTGGATAGGGGTTGTAATCCGGAAACTCTTTTTTAAATAATTCTTCCAATGGCTCTATCACTTGCCTGATATTTCCATCGGTTGATCCCCAGGCATCTGCACCGAGAGAATCTTTTTTCAAAAGAAATGCTGAACTAAGTTTCATATATGGAGAATTGGCTTTGGGATGCATAATGGCCTGCAAACCCATATCCTTATACAGCCAGATACACCAGCTTACTTTATACTTATTGTAATAAGCCAGTTGATCCTTCAATATCTGGTAACGCATTTCATCTTTTTCAGGATTGCCTGTATAAACCGGGCCGAATTCACCTACCCAAAGCGGAGCGTGGTGAGAAAACATAAATTCACTTTTGTTGAGAAAGTCATTTTCAAGAGCTGCCTTATTATAAAATTTTCCATTTGTATAACCCGGATAATCTCCGCCTGAAATAAAACCGGGAACGGCATAATCGTGATTGGTATACACCACATTATCCCAGACTTCCGTGAATTTGCTAAAATCAGTGGCATATGTGTCTCCCTCCAGGAATAGTATGTGTTTTGGATCGATCTTTCGAATAGCATCCAGCAGACGTTTGTAATAAGGAAAAAGTTTTTCGCCGGAAGGATCTGCCGGCTCATTGATCAGGTCATAACCTGCCACCCAGGGCTGATCTTTATAATGTTTGGCAATAACTTCCCACAAATGTAATGCCCTATCCTGAAAATCTTTATACAGCCAGAATGAGGCTATGTGAGTAGGATTATCGCTGTGCCAATGCTGATTTTGACATCCCGGCAATGCGTGCAGGTCGATGATAGTATAGATCCGGTGCTTTGCACACAATTCTATTACCCTGTCGAGATATTCAAAAGCTCTTTCCTTAATGACACCGGGATTCATATCGTCTTCAAAAAGACGATAATTGATTGGAATGCGTACAAGGTTTAAACCCAGGCTGTGAATATATTCTGCATCCGGTTCCGTAAAATAATTCTTATAAAATGTATCGAAATAAAGATTGTATTTTTTTTCTCCTAATACTTTCTTTAGACCTTCGCGCATAGATTCCTCATTAGCCGGATAACCGTCAATGAAATTCTCCATATGAAGCATTCCACCCAGACCAAAGCCGCGTAATTGAACGGTATCTCCCTGTTGGTTGATTATTTGATCCCCTGATACCCGGAGCCGGTTTTTATTCAATATGCTTTTTCCCATTTGATTTTCCTTTGCGAATGATGTTAAAATAATTAGGGACTGAAGAACGAATAGTAAAAAGATTTTTTTTGGTTTCATAGTTGTTATCATTGATAATGATTCGATAATATCAATTATATTTACTCACGCCGCTCCATAGATTGCCTGTTATGATGAGTCAGACCACTGCCAACGCAAGTAGCTAATTTAAGCTAGCCTAAAAATGATTCAAACTCAGTTCAAAAACGCACCTATTAAAAAGCTCATCTCATCAGAAAAAGAGGTTGTATTGTATTTATTTGTCCATATAAAGTTAATGTGAAATATTGTACTTCAAAATTAGTCTTTTATTTTTTTTTGCCTAACGCTTTTTAGTTTGCAGCTAATAGTCTTCTTAACATTCATCTCGCGCTTTTTTAAGAAGTTACTATGTACTTTTTCTTAAGCAATCTTCAAGGCAGCTTCACCATCAATAAAGTCCACATCAAGTTCTGTATTTTTAGTTTTCATCTAATTGATTGATTTTAGATTATTTGTAGATAAAATAGAAATATCCGTTGCAAAACTGTCGCCGGTAATCACATTTTCAATGGAGTTGGTTCGATTGTCAACAATGAAATTTAGTCCTATTTCTCTCCTATTTTTCATTCTAATAATTTATGAAAATTTGTATTCCATTGCCATTAAATAAGTTGATTGTCACAACTTCAAACTTTTAACACTCAAACTAAAGAATTAAACACTCAGACCAATATCCCTATTATCCGTAATCTATTTTTAATTGCATTAAAAATCCTTTTTTAAAACGGAAAGAGAATCTGTTTATTGGCAGAAAAATAAGTTTTTGCCCGGTAGAAGATTAGGAAAGAAAAAATGCTGCGGTTAAAATTTGATAATAGATAAAATACATAAAAATTCAACCCGGATAACGGTTATCTGGGGTTTTTACAAAAGTATGGTATTTGTATCGAAAGTGTTATACCAAAAAGAGTACCATCCATGTGAAACTTCACCTGACTTAGAATATTTTTGCTTTCGCCATCAAGTTGAATGGAAAGACCGGGTGTACATGGTCATATCTTACCCGGAGATATCTGCCAGGGCAAGGCTGATCAGGATCGAATGTGTAAATAATTCCGAGATTGCACAAAACCTTGCGCTGCATTATATTATATCAATAGATTTTCCTCCGATAAAAAAACGCAGTGCTACCTTCAGTTAATAGTCTTAATAGGACATCAATTTTGAATGCATATTCACATATAAAGAGCTGGTTATATCCTATAGGTATATTTGTAATCTTGTTTATTTCTGAAGAACTTGCCTATCGTGAAACCAATCACAATCTCTATAGAATGCTGATATTGTTATTCATTGTAGGCATCTTGATTTTGTTGGCCGGTGCAGTGGTGAAGGAGTTATATGTTGTTAGAGGGCTATATATAATCCGGGATGCTTTACTTCAATTAGCGGGAGGAAACTTACACGCAAGAATAAAAAATCTCAGGGGTATTGCTGAAGTGAGGGAACTTGGAAAAACATTCGATGAAATGGCAGGTATTCTTGAACGGAAGGATTATAAAAATCGGGAACTGGAAAATGCATTAAAGAGCAGTACTGAACTATATAAAAAGATATTTGAGAATACTGAAACTGCAACGGTTCTTGTTGAAGAAGATGGAACATTGAGTCTTGTGAATACTAAATTTGTAGAACTGTCGGGCTACTCGAAGGATGAAATTGAAGGGAAGAAGAAATACACAGAATTTATTATGACGGAAGATTTGGATACTCTTTCCGGGCTTCACACATTACGGCTAGAAAATTCTGAAGCTGTAAAAAAGCATTATGAACTACGATTTATTAACCGGTCCGGTAAAATTCTCAATATCCTTTTGTTTATCGATATTATTAAAGGCACAAAAACCAGCATCGTGTCACTCCTGGATATATCCTTACGCAAGCAAATGGAAGAGGAGTTGCATTTTAAAAATGTTATTTTATTCACACAACAGGAAACATCGATTGATGGGATCCTTGTGGTCAATGAAGATAATAATATTGTAACGTATAATAGCCGGTTTGTGGAAATGTGGGATATCCCGATAGGGATGTTTGAGATGAAAGACGATGAACCCATTTTAAAGTCTGTAACGGGCAAAGTGGCGGATCCCCAGGCATTTCTCCAGCGGGTTAAATATCTGTATAAGCAAAAACAGGAAACCAGTCAGGAAGAAATTGTGCTGAAAAACGGAATGGTCTTTGAACGTTTTTCGGCACCTATGATCGGACCGGGCAATCAATATTTTGGCCGCGTCTGGTATTTCCACGATATTACCGAAAGTAAACGGCTTGCAGAATCCTTAAAGAAACAAAAGGATGATTTTGAAACAATTTTTAATCTGGTTCCTGCTCAGATATGGTATAAGGATACACAAAACAATTTTATTCGTGTAAACAGACAGGTTTGCAACGATCTTGGAATGACTTATGATCAAATTGAAGGTCATTCTGCCGAAGAGTTATTCCCGGCTTTTGCCGGACAATATTATAAGGATGATCACGAGGTGCTTAATTCCCGTAAACCTAAACTTGGAATTATTGAGCAGATGAATTCGGCAAAAGGAGACCTCAGGTGGCTTCATGTTGATAAAATACCTGTTTTGGGAAAAGATAATCAGGTTAATGGTATCCTTGCACTTGTCCAGGATATTACCGAACGCAAGCATTCGGAAGAGGAATTGATAAAGTATAAAGATCATCTTTTGGACATGGTTGAAGAAAGAACCGCAGAGTTGGAACAATCCCGTGAGACGTTCAGAGCTTTAACCGAAAACTCAAAAGATGTTATTATCAGGGTTAATAATAATTTTCAATTTTTATATGCAAATGCAGCATTGGTAGATGTATTCAATATCCCGATAAATGAATATATAGGTAAAACACTTTCCGAATTAGAGTTTCCTCAAAACCTTGTTGATGGATTTGAGACATTACTGAAAAAAGTATTTGAGACCAGGCAAAATGACCACGTTGAATTTCAACTGCCCAATGGAATTTGGGGTGACTTGTTGGCAATACCGGAGTTTGATGCGGATGGAAATGTGTGTTCGATAATAATTTCTGCAAGAGATATAACAAAAATTAAAAAACTTCAATTTGAAATTGAAAATGCACTTAAAAAAGAAAAGGAATTAAATGATCTCAAATCCCGTTTTATTTCAGTTGCCTCTCATGAATTTAGGACACCGCTGACAACAATTTATTCTTCAACTGAATTACTTGAAAGATATGGACGGTCCTGGGATGAAACAAAGTACTATAAACAGATTTCCCGTATTATAGAAAATATCAATTATATGACAAAAATAATGGAAGATGTTTTAATAATAAGCCGTACAGATTCAGGGAAACTCCTGTTTGAGCCGCAAAAGACAAATCTTAAAACTTTATGCCAGAGCATAGTGAATGATATTGAATTAATTATGAGTGACTCACACAAATTGAAATATTCATATTCTCCCGAAGAAGATATATTTATGATGGACGAAAAATTGATCAAATATATTCTATTTAATCTTCTTTCTAATGCAGTTAAATATTCACCAAATGGAGGTAATATTATTTTTAATGTAAAAAAAATGGGAAATGATATTATCTTTTTTATAACAGATGAAGGTATCGGAATTCCTTTAAAGGATCAAAATGAAATTTTTGAATCTTTTCATAGGGGAATGAATGTTGGAAAAATTCAAGGTACTGGACTGGGAATGTCAATAATCAAGAAATCCGTTGATTTACATGGGGGTGAAATTTATATAGAAAGTGAAGAAGGGAACGGGACAAAAATAAAGGTTGAAATTCCATTAAGGCAAAATGAGTAAAAAAATTCTGATAATAGAGGATGAACAAGGAATCCGGGATAATCTTAGATTATTGCTTGAGGCCGAAAAATTCGTTGTTGAGGTGGCCTCAAATGGCAAAGAAGGATTAGAAAAATCGCTTAAATTTCTTCCGGAACTTATTATATGCGATATTATGATGCCGGATATGGATGGCTATCAGGTTCTTCAATCTCTTAGTGAAGACAGCAGGTTTAGGCTTACACCATTCATTTTCTTAACTGCAAAAATTGAGAGATCTGATTTACGAAAGGGGATGAATCTTGGTGCAGATGATTATATTTTCAAGCCATACGTCGCTTCCGAACTTCTAAGCGCGGTTCGTGCCCGTTTAAACAAATTTGAACAATTAAAAGCTATTTTAGAAAAGAAGGACTTAACAAAAAGGGAATATTCAGTTTCTGATAAAATTTTATTTAAGGTAGGCAACCATTCATTTACAGTTTGTGTGAATAATATCCTTTGTTTAATTGCCGATAGGCAGTATACTAATATTTATTCTCTTAATAAAAAACGATTTATAGTTAAAAAATCTTTATCTTATTGGGAAGAAATTCTACCTAAAAACACTTTTATAAGAGTTCATCGTTCCGCAATTGTCAATTCGAATTATATTGATAAAATTGAAAGGGGTTCAAATAATCATTATAAAATCCGCCTTAATAATTCAGAAAAAATTATTAATGTTAGCAGAAGATATTACAAGGATCTAAAAACATTTTATAAATAATTACTTATTCCTGAGTTATTCCCGCCTTTCGTTACCATAAAACGACCGTCTGAAACCACAGAACTTATTTTTTATGCTTTCTTAACGATTGTAGTACTAGAGATGATAGGAAAAAAACATGTTTATAATGTTAATAGTTAAAGATGATTCTGATGCTGTAAAAAATATAACAGAAATTTCTATGGAAAATCCGTCTGGGGGTATTACAGCATCAATTTGAAGAGAAGAATTGGAAAAATAATTGCAGAAGTACCTCTGCCGGTCCTTTCAGATATTATATTGCCGAAAATGAACGGATTTAAATTTTTGGAAAAGTGCGGTAATTCAAATGAATATAGCAAACTAAAAGTAATTTAATTTTAAAAGGAAATATATGGAAAAAAATAAACTGGTTAAAAACGAGACAAACGAATTGCTTCAATTAATTAGTTTTGAATTAAACGATGAAGTGTTCGGAATCGACATAAAAGCAGTTCAGGAGATAATCAGATTGATGCCAATTACAAAAGTTCCCAATTCACCTGATTTTGTTGATGGTATGATAAATATCAGGGGAAGGGTTATACCTGTAATCAATTTACGCTGTAGAATGGGAATGATGGGAAAAGAGCATGATAATAGTACCAGGATAATAGTTGTGGAACTTATGGGTAATACAACCGGATTTATTGTAGATGCTGTAAATGAAGTATTGCGTATACCGGTTAGTATTACTGAAGCACCTCCGGAAATAGTTGCAGGTGTCAATTCTGAATATATAAAATCAGTTGGAAAACTTGAAGACAGACTTTTAATTCTTATAGACCTTGAGAAAATACTTACTGTTAATGAGAGGCTTGAATTACAATCATGCAATTAATGAAAATTAAGAAATTTGTTTAATAATAATACAATTTATCAGTTAATAAATAAAAAAGGAAAAAGTATCTGTATGAAATGGTTCAAAGATCTAAAAATCAGTGCAAAACTATTATCCGGTTTTATACTTATTGCTGCAATATCTGCAGTAATAGGTATTCGAGGATATTTGGGGACGTCAACAGTCAGCGATAACTCCGCATTGCTAAACGATAAC
>Ga0181535_10001395_pt1 | contig 31756 bp, 27 predicted proteins | sample PEATcosm2014_Bin_44_FD_119774 | JGI IMG/M metagenome (GOLD analysis project Ga0181535, IMG submission 119774) | Peatland microbial communities from MTU Mesocosm Facility, Houghton, MI, USA - PEATcosm2014_Bin17_30_metaG | ecosystem: Environmental > Terrestrial > Soil > Wetlands > Peat | place... | reverse complement strand
CGGCAGCGAGCCCCTTCATCGTGCCGGTAACCTGTTCGCTGGCGGCGGCCAAAGTTTTCGGATCGTTATAGTGGGTTGTCGCGATGACGATGGCCTTGGCGCGGGAGACGGCTTCTTCGCGCTCCTTGGAGTCGTGCTCGACGTCGAGCGGGGTGGCGCGCTCCTTCATGAAGATTCCCGAGCCGACGAAGATGGCTTCTGCGCCGAGTTGCATCATGAGAGCTGCGTCGGCAGGCGTGGCGATGCCGCCGGCGGAGAAGTTGGGGACGGGCAACTTGCCGCTCTGCGCAACCATGCGCACAAGCTCGTAGGGTGCCTGCAGGTCTTTGGCGGCTGCGTAGAGCTCCTGGTCCGAGAGAACCGTAAGACCCTTGATCTCCTTGACGATTTGCCGCATGTGCTGGACTGCATGGACCACGTCGCCGGTGCCCGCTTCTCCCTTGGTGCGAATCATGGCCGCGCCTTCGGCAATGCGGCGGAGAGCCTCGCCGAGGTTGCGTGCTCCACAAACGAAGGGTGTGGTGAAGGCATGCTTGTCGATGTGATGTGCTTCATCGGCCGGGGTCAGGACTTCGCTCTCATCGATGAAATCCACTCCGAGTTCCTGCAGAATCTGCGCTTCGGCAAAGTGGCCGATGCGGGCCTTGGCCATGACGGGAATCGAAACGGTCTCGATGATCTGCTTAATGAGCTTGGGATTGGCCATGCGGGCGACGCCGCCTTCGGCGCGAATCATGGCGGGAACGCGCTCGAGGGCCATGACAGAAGTGGCGCCGGCTTCTTCGGCGATGCGGGCTTGCTCCACGATCACGTCCATGATGACGCCGCCCTTGAGCATCTCCGCAAGACCGATTTTCAGGCGCAAGCCGGTGCTTCCAAGACTCTTAGTCCCATTGATTTCTGACATTTGATCGACCTCAGTTCTGGGCTCTCGAAGCGGGTTAGTTCCCTCGCGATCGCGCCCATTGATCCCGTTTAGTGTAGCAGCGAGAATGCGCGACCGCATGCGACCGGGATAGTATCCAAGCGCGAGACTGGGCGTTTGTGAGGTCTTTTTAATGTGCTGATTGCAAGCCTGGCAGGCGCAGTGCAGAAACCAGAGCGCATGGAAACTCAGGCTCCTCAACCCGCGCTGGCAACGGAATTGGCTCTCGGTGTGGAGTCATCGCATGGGGGGGAGGCTGAGGCACCTGATCCGGATTTGCACGCAATGGCGCCGGAACCTACGACGCTTAGCCCACCGGTGGCGCGCCTCCCGGTTGAACTTGAGGTTGCGATTCCCGTACGCGAGTTCCGTGTCCGGCACCTGCTTTCTCTGGAGAACGGAAGGGTGATTGAGACTCAGTGGGCCCATGGAGATGACCTTCCTTTATCGGCCGGCGAAGTTCAGTTGGCCTGGAGCGAATTTGAGGTAATTGAGAGCCGACTGGCAGTGCGCGTTACGCGTGTTGCTTGATCCCCGAATGCGGCAGGAAATGAGCAGCAGAACGAAGGGAAAGAAAAAATGGGGCAGACCTTGCACGGCGAAGAATCGACTTTTGCTTCTCTCTCGAAGAACGGAATAGTGGGCAGGCTACTCGACCGATTGCGCGCCCGACCACGCCCCCGACCGCGCCTGGCCGTACTAGAAAGGATCGCGCTGGCACCGCGCCATTCATTGGCGCTCATTGAGGCGGAAGGCCGCAAACTCCTGGTGGCCACCTCGCAAGACAGCGCGCCGGCGTTCTATGCGCTGGATGCGATCGGAAGACAAATGGCCGATCCTCGTCATTCCGTGTCTGCCAGGAGGGGCCCGTGCTAGCAATTGTCTTTGCAGCGCGTGCCGCATCGGCCGCAACCGTGCCGCTCTTGCCTGACCTCAACGCGCGCTTGCATCCGTCGGACTCGACTCCCTGGACGATCCTCTTCGTCCTGACGCTGATCACCTTGCTGCCCTCAATCCTGATGTGCATGACGCCCATGGTGCGGCTGCTGGTGGTTTTTCACTTCCTGCGCCAGGCGCTGGGCACACAAACTGCTCCTTCGAATCCGACCCTGCTCGGGCTGGCGCTTATGATGACCTGGTTCCTGATCACGCCGGTGCTGAACCAGGTCGACCATCAAGCTGTGGAGCCGTATCGAAACGGCCAGATTGACGGCTGGCAGGCCATCGATGAAGGAGCCCGGCCGGTGAAGCATTTTCTTCTGCGCTACGCGCACGAGAAAGACCTGGCTGTCTTCACAGCTGCGGGACAAATCCCTCGGCCCAATACCCCGGACGATTTACCGATGCGCGTTGTGGTTCCCGCGTACATCCTTTCCGAACTCAAGGCCGGTTTCGCCATTGGAGCCGTGCTGTTCCTGCCGTTTCTTTTAATTGACATGGTCACGGCCGCGATCACAACTTCGATCGGCATGTTTCAACTGCCACCGGTCGTTGTGTCGACACCCTTAAAGATCCTGCTCTTTGTGATGGTCGATGGCTGGAATCTCCTTGCCAATTCTTTGATGAAGAGTTTTTGAGGAAACGTGCGATGACTCCCGACATGGTTGCCGAATTGCTTCGCCAGTTGATGAAGGAAGCCATGATTCTGGCTGCCCCTATATTGATCGCGGCCGCAGTGCTGAGCTTCGTGCTGAGTCTGTTGCAGACGCTCACCAGCTTGCAGGAACAGTCGCTCACGACGGTGCCCCGGTTGCTGCTGGTGGCGCTCGTTCTGCTGGGGGGCATGCCTTGGTTTCTTAGCCGGATGGCGTCCTATACGCGTCTCCTCCTCACGGACCTTCATCGCTACATCCGCTAAAGAAGGAAAAGGAGAAGTGATGCCGGAATGGAGCCACTTCCTGAGTGCAATGACGCTGGTGATGGTGCGGGTCAGCGGGATTGTCGCATTTGCTCCCTTCTTTTCGTCAACCGCGCTTCCGGTGCGCGCAAAAGCTGTCTTCACTCTTGCAGTGGCCTACCTGTTGGCGCCTCTGGTAGCTTCACTGCCTTATGCGGAGGCCGAAATTGGTTTCGCAGCACTGATGGGAGAGCTTGCAGTGGGTCTGATTTACGGACTGACAATCGCATTGCTGAACGAGATGCTTTTGTTTGCCGGGCAGATCGTCGGACTTCAATTCAGTTTCTCGCTCGTCAACCTGCTCGACCCGGCGTCATCGATCCAGACACCGCTATTGGGCGAGCTGTTTCAGTTAATGGGCACACTGGTCGTTATCACCGCGGGGCTCGATCGCGTTCTTCTCGCTTCTTTGGTGCGGAGCTTTCATGCCGTACCGCTGGGAAGCTTCGCGATGGCCTCTGTCACCACATCCGGAGTCGTGCACGCCGCCGCCGGGATTTTTCTCGCGGCCGTGGAATTGGCCTCGCCGGTCCTGGCCGCAACGTTACTGGTGGAGGTGACAGTGTCGCTGTTGGGCAAACTGAGCCCGCAGCTTCCCGTGATGTCGCTGACGGTGCCCTTGAAGACGCTGACCGGCTTCGCGCTCCTCATGGGGGCGCTCGCATTGTGGCCGCGTTTCATTGAGGCGCGCTTCGCCGGACTTCTCGATCTGGCTGAGAAGTTGCTGACCGCACACGCGGTGGGAGGGTAACCTGGCGAACTCATCAACCACAGGTTTTCGTCAATTGCGGCTCCAGTTTCAGGACATGGTCTACCAGAACATGGTGACACCCGGAGCAGCAGAAAGCCAATCGACAGTATCGGCAGGCCTTCAAATCGGCCTCGGGACGAAGTCCGCGGCGACCGAGGTGATCAACACTCAAGGTGCTCTTAATGAAACGGACAATCCCCTGGACGTTGCCATTCAGGGAACCGGGTTCTTTCAGGTGCAGAGGCCCGATGGAACAATTGGCTATACCCGGGCTGGTCAGTTCCATCTGAACAACCAAGGAACGATCGTGACCACAGACGGCGACCTGACTGTCCTGGGGCGCGTGCTCGAGGCAACGCGCGCAAATATCGGCGTCATGAGCCAGTTGCAAAAGTCGCGGCAAAGCAGATTGGAATACGCTCCTGAAGAAGGATCGGCCTTGTTGCAGCCGGAGACCAATAATGGGAACCATTAGCTCTGCGTTTAGCCTGATCTCTTCGGCGCTCGATGCCGATCAGTCAGCGCTAAGCATTGTCGCTAACAATGTGGCCAACACCAACACCACGGGATATACGCGGGAAACTCCCAATTGGCAGGAGAACTCGCCAGTCGAGATCAATGGGGTGTCCTTCGGCACTGGGGTGACTGAATCCGGACCGACATCGGTTCGGGATCGTGTGCTGGACCAGCGTCTGGAGCAGCAGCAGCAGCTGGCCTCGGCATCCAGCTCGAGACTGACGGCCTTGAATTCGGTGCAGGCGCTGTTTACGCCAGACTCGGGATCATCGAGCTCGACCGCGGGAGATATCGGCAGTGACATCACCGGTTTTCTGAATTCGTTTCAAGCGTTGGAGGCCAATCCTTCAGGCGATGTGCAGCGCCAAGATGTGCTCTCCTCCGCGAGCACCTTGGCGTCCGATATTTCCGGCGCAGCAGCTAGTCTAAACTCGCAAAAATCGGCATTGGATCAGGAGGCAGCTGGAGTCACCGGTCAAGTGAACGCACTGACGACGTCCATCGCCCAACTGAATCAGCAGATTCAGTCGACGTCTCCGACCGGTGATGCGGGCACCCTGGAAGATCAGCGGCAGCAAGACCTATCGCAACTCTCCCAGCTCGTTGGATTCAACCAGATTACAACGGAAAACAACGGGATCTCGATCACGACCACTTCGGGCCAGGTGTTGGTTTCGGAGGGATCGAGTAACCCAATGACTTCCGGCACGTTGGACGGAGTGACGCATTTCTTTGTGGGTACGACAGACGTGACCACGCAACTGGCAGGTGGCGGCGGCCAGTTGGGTGGGCTCCTGACAGCGCGGGACCAGGACGTTCCCGCTGCGCTCGCCTCTCTCGATCAACTTGCATATGGCATCTCAACAGAAGTGAATGCTCAAAATAATGCGGGAACCGATCTGAATGGAGCCAAGGGCGCCGACATTTTCTCTTCGGACTTGCAGGTCTCAGGCAGCGCAGCGTCGATGAGCGTGGTGATGACCGATCCGAACGGAATTGCCGCGGCCGCGGCCGGGCAGGGAACGGGCGACGGTACGAATGCCACTGCGATGTACGCGCTGGCAAACGAGAACGATCCTCCGATTCTGAATGGATTGACGCTCCCGAACGGCACTACGCTTACGAATGGCCAGACGCTGTTGAATGGTCAGACTCCCACCGATTTCTATTCGAACTTTGTGACCACGCTCGGTTCGACGGTTTCAGAGGTGCAAACAGAGAACACCGCAGAGACCGCGTCAGTGACCCAATTGCAGACGCAACAGAACGCGCTTTCGAGCGTGAGCCTGGACGATGAAGCGTCGTCGATGCAGCAGTTCGAACGAAGTTATCAGGCGGCTTCACAGGTATTCACGATGTTGAACACACTTATGGACTCGGCATTAAACCTTGGCGTCTCGACGGCGGTCTCTTAGATCGCAAAGAACGACCCAAGCTGATGGACGGGATGGGTCGAATGAATGCGAGAGGCGGGGAGGAAAGCGATGCGGGTGGATCCTTATTTCGTTGCAAACCTGGCAGGATCGCTCGATCAGACTCAGTTGACAGAGCAGCAGCTGACGAGCGAAATGTCGAGCGGAGTACGGGTGACTTCGTTGAGCCAGGATCCGGTTGCCTCGGGGGAAAACGTGCTGCTGCTGAATCAGATTCAGCGGGACGATTCCTTCACCCAAACTTCGAGCACGGTAACGGGACAATTGCAGGTCGCCGATTCAACCCTGGGTTCGGTAGTCTCTCAGTTGACAAGCGCCGTTTCCCTTGCCACGAGCGCCAATAACGGCACTATGAATTCTAGCAACCTGGAGACCATATCGACCCAACTTTCCGGGATATTGAGCGAAGTGACCACGCTCGCGAACTCCAGTTACGAGGGTCAGTACATCTTTGCTGGCGGACAAACATCCACTGCTCCATTCTCAACTTCGACCAGCACCTCGCCCGCCGTCACCAGTTACAACGGGGACGAAGACATCGACTATCTCGAGTCTCCAAACGGCCAAAAGATTCAATTGAACGTGCCTGGGGACCAAGTCTTTCTGGGCAGTGGGACGAACAGCGTCTTCGGTGCACTGAACAGTCTGATTGCCGATTATTCAAGCGGCACCGTGGATACGACCAAGGCCGTAAGCGATACGGCGGCTTTGGGGACGGCGCTTAACTATGTTTCCCAACAGCGAGTGATTATTGACAATTCCATCAGCCAAATCAGCGCCTCTTCGGAGGCCTTGACCGGCGAGCAAACACAGCTCACTGCTGCGCAAACCAACCTGATGCAGGCCGATGTAGCGCAGATTTCAACTCAACTTTCGCTCAGCGAAACCCAGCAAACGGCGCTTGAAGATATCATTTCGCAACTTGGGTCGAACAGCCTGTTCCAGAAACTGCAAGGATGACAAGGGCGAAAGAAGTGGAGAGGATTCTGCAGAAATGCCCGCGAGAGAAGGGAGAGTTTTCCCCGTGACCGGGTTTGCGCGCAGTCCATGCCGTTTGCTGTGCGGCTCGCGATCTCTCGAAAGGATTCAACGGACAACCGCATGAACACGAGTCCGCCTCAATGACAGATTCTGAATATTTTGAGTTGAGAATCAGGTCCGTCTGCCACGCCTCGATCCATCCGCGCAGGCGAGTTACGACCTTCAACACGAGCGGCCAAATTCGGGAAAAGCCGCGGACTCCTTTTATTGCAGCCTTGCGCTAGAATGTGGAGGTTCCGCATGCGTCTAGCTCTTCCCCAATTGCCGTTGCTGCTGCTTCTGGTCTCACTGTCAGGCTTTGCCCTAGCGCGGCCTCTCGTGTGCCAAGAACCGTCTGCCAGTCTGAAGGAGGCGGATGCGGATTACCGTGAGGGAGTGGCGGCGCTTTCCCGCAACGACATCAGGGCCGCAAAATCCAAGTTTGAAGCAGTGGTTAAGCTAGCTCCAGCGGCGGAGCAGGGACATAGTGCATTGGGAGCGGTGCTCGTGCGTGATGGACAGATCGCAGCAGGTATTCGAGAGCTTCAGAGGGCCCTTGCGATCAAGGCTGACGATGGATCGGCGCAGACGAATCTGGCATTGGCCTACGAACGGGCAGGAGAGCCCGCGAACGCATTACCGCTTTTCGCAAAAATGGAATCGACTGCTGCCGCCCAAGGGCAATCGCTCCCACCTTACGTACAGGCTTCCTATGTCAGAGCACTTGTTGCGACCGGACAAGCGGGCACCGCCATCAGTCGAATGAAACATCTGGTTGCGCAGGATTCCGGCAATCCGGAATTACACGATGAACTTGGGTCGATTTACGCGCAGGCTCGCGATTGGGAGCACGCAGAACAAGAATTTACCGACGCCATCAGCCTGAAGGACGATCTCGCCGCAGCCCATTTTCACCTCGGGCTCGTCCTGCAGGCCGAGAAGAAGTCCGGAGCAAGCACGCAATGGATGAAAGCCTATGAGATCTCACCGCATGATGCGAAGGTTGCCTTGGAAGTGGGCAAAGCTCTCGCAGATGCGGGCCACGACGAGCAAGCTGTTCCTGTTCTCGAAGAGGCTCACCGGCTTGACCCCCGATGGATTGCAGCCGCAGACCAACTGGCGCTCGTATTGCAACGAGTGGATCGCGTTCAGGATGCGCTTCCCTTGCTGCAGTCGGTGGTTGAAGCGGAACCCAGGAACGCGGACGCGCTGATCAATCTTGGCTTGGCTCTCAGCCAGATTCATCGGGCGACGGATGCAGCGCCATTCTTGCAGCGCGCAATCGCGATCAGACCCTCGGACGCTACAGCACATCAGGATCTTGCGGCTGCCTATCTCCAAATAAACCGGACGGGCGAAGCGGTGGTCGAGCTGAAGGCCGCCCTTGGGTTAGCTCCGGATTCGCCACAGATGCACTACGATCTTGGGGTCGCCTACAAGCTGCAAGACGACGCGAGCGATGCCATTCAGCAACTTGAGGCTGCACAGAAGCTAAATCCTTCCGGTTACGAACCGGCGTACGTCTTGGGCCAGCTTTACATGCAGGCGGGGCGTTACCAGCAAGCTGCATCTCAGCTGGAGATATCGCTGAAGTTACATCCAGAGAACGGTGACGCATGGGCCATGCTCGGCAGCATCTATAACAAGCTAGATCGCCTGCCGGACGCTGTGATCGCCCTGCGCGAGGCGATACGGCAGCTTCCAGACGGGGCAGATTCGCACCTGCTTTTGGCTACGGTGCTCGTCAAGCAGAACCAGCCTGCCGAAGCTGCAGAGGAACGCAAAGTTGCAGCGGATCTAATGCGCATACATATGAACCTGCGGCGGGCCGAAGTCGCGACTAACTCGGGCAAGTCATTGATGGCGAGCGGTAAGATGGATGACGCCATCACACAATTCCGCGATGCGCTGACGTTCGATCCGGGTTACATTGAGGCACACAAAGAGCTGGCTGAAGCGCTGGAAAAGCAAGGCAAGACTGAAGAGGCCGAAGCAGAGCGAGCTCAAGCCAAATCCCTTGCAAACCGCGAGCAATAGGTGAATCACCCCGTCAACCTATCGATGGTGTACAACCCCTTATGGCTGGCCTATACTGCGAATTGCAATTGGCGCCTTCTTCCCGTTCGCATCCCCTGACGCCTTGCAAAATGACATGGATTCACACTGGCAAGGGAACTCCTCGCGGAAATAGAGAGCTGCCATCAAGGGTGTTAATCGATGAGTCGTCCCGCACGACGCATTCTCGTTTTGATTCTGCTCTTCGGTGCAGTGGCAGTCTGGTCTGTCCGTGGCACGTTCGGAGCAGTAGACTCCTCCGCGGACCAAGCGAAAGCGCGCAAGGCCTACGCGGATAAGGTACGCGAGACGTACAACTTTCCATTTTCCAAAGACAAAATCTCCATGCCCGGCAATGCCGCCGCGGAAGGCGACGATTTCCTGCAGCCGGGGGCCTTTCCAGATGCTGAATATTGCGGTCACTGCCACCAGGAGGCGTATCACCAATGGCGCCAGGCGCTGCACTCCAATGCTTTCCGCACACCTTTCTACCGGACGAGCGTGAATATTCTGCTTCGCACTAAAGGAATTGAGTTTGCCCGGCACTGTGATAGCTGCCATAACCCGATCGCGGTTCTTGGCGGAGCCATGAACACAGGTTCGCCTCTGGACCGGTCCTTCGACCGTGATGGGCTGACGTGCACCACCTGCCACTCGATACAAAGCGTGCAGTCGAAGCTGGGCAACGGCGGCTTCGTCATGGGTGTGCCCGCCGTTCTTGTGGACGAACAGGGCAAGCGGATTCCAGGCATTGTGCCCGATGCGGAGATTCTCGCCCACCTTGACCGGCATTCCAAGGCGGTAATGCAGGACATCTATCACGCGCCGGAGTTCTGTGCCGCGTGTCATAAGGCGAACTTGCCTCCGGCGCTGAACGATTACAAATGGATTCGCGCGTTTACTGCCTACGACGAATGGCAGAACTCGAAGTTCTCCAAGCGCAATCCGCTCACCTTCTATACGGCGGACTTCACTACCTGCCAAGTTTGCCATATGAAACGTGCTCCAAATACGCTGCCTGAGCCGGGTGCAAAGAACGGCACTTTTGTGTCGCACCGCTGGCTTGCCGGTAATACAGCGGTCCCCTTTTACTATGGATTCGACGAGCAACTCAACAAGACTATTGAATTCCTCAGAAGTGGGAATTATCTGAACGTTGATATCTTTGGTCTCAAGATTAACAACGGCAATGAGGTGCTCGCTCCTCTTGGAACAGTGCCCTTCACCTTGCACAGTAAAGATATGGTGGAGGCGCTCGTAGTCATCCAGAATAAGAACATTGGCCACTCGCTGATTCCGGAAGTACGCGATCTCTATGAAGCCTGGGTGCAGTTCACGGTAACCGATACCACTGGGACCGAGATCTACAAGAGCGGCTTTCTCAGGCCGGATGGGACGCTGGATAACGGCGCCCATAGTTTTACTAATCGCCCGGTTGATGTGATTGGAGACTTCGTAGACAATCACAGGGTATTTGCGATCCATTCCGTGGCTTATGACAATACGGTCCAGGCTGGACGCTCGGCGCTGGTGCGCTACCAATTTCGCTTGCCTTCCGACGTGAAGGGGCCTCTTACCATGCGCGCCCAGGTCAACTATCGCCATCTTCGGCAGAGCTATCTGAACAACATTTTCGGCACGGACCATCCCGCCTATCCCGTTGTGGAGATCGCCTCCCGCAGTCGCATCCTGCAGATCGGCGAGAACCAGCCTGAGCCCGCCCTCCCCACCGATAACCCGGACTGGATGCGCTGGAACAATCTCGGCATAGGCTATCTGGATCAGCTGCAATATGAGGACTCGATTCATGCCTTTGAGCAGGTGGTTCGCCTGCGGCCGGACTACAAGGACGGATACATTAACCTCGGTTTGACTTACATTGAATGGGAAAAGTATGAGGAGGCTCGTAAGCCCCTGGAGAAGGCGCTCGGGCTGCTTCCCGACGATGCACGAGCTCTCTATTACATGGCGCTTGTGGAACGGCGTGCGCGTCATTCCGAAGCGGAGACCGCAGACCTCGAGAAAGTTGTAGCCCAGTTTCCCCAATCCAGAGATGCACGGCGCGAGTTGGGCATCTCGTACTATCAACAGCACAGGTCCGATGAAGCCATCGAACAGTTCAAGGCGCTTCAGGCCATTGATCCAGACGATCTGGCTGCCCACTATAACCTGGCCATCCTTTACCGCCGCAAGGGCATGAAGACGCAAGCTGCGCAAGAAGCCGCTCTGTACACTATTAAGCGCATTGATCCGGGAGCCCCGACCTACTCGCTCGACTATCTGCGCAAACATCCTGAGATATCGAATGAAAGCGTGCCTTGGCATGTGCACTCCGAAATGTCGAGCCCATCCCAAAGTACTGGTGGCGGCTTGCAATAACCGGGAAGGACAACTAGCTTGATTGATCGCGATTTGAATCGCCGCGCATTTCTTCGTTCGCTCAGCCGGACCGCACTCGTGTTGCCCTTTGCCGACATTGTTGCGTTCGCTAATCCGTGGCAGGAGGAGGGAAAGGGTCAAGCGCCCAAGATCGGACCGCAGGAACGCAGCTACGATGCACGACCGGCGCCGCCCCCGCCTGGGCCCAAGTCGCCACTTGAAGGGACGCCGCTTGGCGTCAGCTTTGTCGAGGTTGCTCCTGAAGCTGGATTGGTTGGGAAGACGATCTATGGGGGTGAATTCAAGAACAAGTATCTGCTCGAAACTACCGGATGCGGCCTCGCCTTCTACGACTATGACCACGATGGATGGGTGGATCTCTTCCTGGTGAACGGCTGGAGGCTCGAAGGTTTCCCGAAGGGCCAGGAGCCGCACTGCCGGCTCTTTAAGAACAATCGCGACGGTACATTTACCGACGTATCTCTAGGTTCCGGGGTAGAGCATAAAACTGGCTGGGGGCAAGCTTGCTGCGTTGGCGACTATAACAACGATGGCATTGACGACCTGTTTGTCACTTATTACGGGCAGAATGCCCTTTTCCGCAACAACGGCAATGGCACGTTCACCGACGTTACAACGCAGGCGGGGCTGATTCAGCCGGGTCCCAAGATACGCTGGAATACCGGTTGCACGTTTGTCGACTACGATCGGGATGGCCATTTAGATCTATTCGTCGCAAACTATGTCGACTTCGATTTGAAAACTGCTCCCTTGCCCGAGGACGGTCCTTGCACTTACAAGGGAATTCTCGTAGCCTGCGGACCGCCGGGATTGCCAGGAGGAAAGAATATTCTGTATCACAATCAGGGCGACGGCACCTTCGAGGATGTGAGCCAGAAGTCTGGCATGTGGACAGCCATTGGTACCTATGGGCTCAGTGTCGCGGCTTCAGATCTTGATGGCGACGGATGGCCGGATATCTATGTGGCCAATGATTCTGCGCCCGCCACGCTTTATCAGAATCAGAAAGACGGAACCTTTCGCGATATTGCGATCGAGGCGGGTGCAGCGCTCTCCGCGGAAGCTAAGCCGCAAGCGGGGATGGGGGTTTCGATAGGAGACTACGATCGAGATGGAAAGTTCGATGTGGTCAAGACGAATTTTGCCGGGGACACGGACTCCCTCTATACGAATATCGGAGACGGAAACTTTGAGGATCGGACCTATCCGGGTGGCCTGGGAGTCAATACGCGTCTTCTGGGGTGGGGTGTAGGCTTCTTTGACATGGATAACGACGGCTGGCCTGACATCCTCATGTCGAATGGCCATGTCTATCCGGAGGTTGATAACTCAAAGACCGATCTGAAGTACGCCGAGCATAAGTACCTGTATCGCAACTTGCGGAATGGCAGATTTGAAGAGGTCACTGAAAAGGGCGGTCCGGGCATCCTCGAGAAGGCTCCTGCGCGCGGCTGCGCGTTTGGTGACTATGACAACGATGGCGATATCGATGTTGTAGTCAATTGCATGAATGCACCGCCGCAACTATTACGTTGCGATTCGACACTCAACCGCAATTGGATCAAGGTCAAGCTGGTCGGAACCAAGTCCAATCGGTCCGGTATCGGAAGCAGGGTTACGGTCACCGCTACCACTTCACCGGATGGGCAAAGACCACTGGTGCAAATGGACGAGCTTCGCAGCGGAGGCAGTTACTTTTCGCAGAACGATCTGCGCCTTCACTTTGGGCTCGATCAAGCAAAGCAGGTCGACTTGGTCGAGGTCCGTTGGTTGAGCGGACAGATTGATCAATTCCGAAATCTCGATGCGAATCGGCTGTATGTGTTCGAGGAGGGTGGAAGAATTCTGAAATCGGAAACGCTCAAACCGATAAGACCCAAGGCTTAGAGAGAAGCATGATTAGAAGCATTGCTCTTATGTTGTCGATTGCTTTCGTCCCTGGGGCGCCTGCGCAGACCGCTCCCTCCTGTCCCTGGCTAACTATCGGGAGCGCGGCGAAGATTCTGGGTGGGGACGTAACGATGACGGTGCGCGCCTCTGGGAACTGGGAGGGTTCTTGCCGATTCACGCGCCAGACGGGAGAGGCGATGGGGGCATTAGAAATCTTGGTTGGCAAAGCCGACACTCACTCATGCCCGGAAGGGAGTCCGAAGCTCAAAGCGATCGGAAATGAAGCAGTGCAATGTCGGCGGTCGATCGCGCCTGGTCAAGAAACCGACACAATCGCCGGCCGGGTCCGGAACGTGTATTTCGTCGTGGCCTTGACGAATGCGGCCGGCGCGATTTTGGATCAATCCGGTGAGGCGCGGCCTGCGGATCCATACGGCGCGTCACCGCTCGAGCGCCTCGCCGAACAGGTTTCAGGGAATCTGTATTAGCAGAGTTCCTGTTTCCGGCGAAGTAAACACGGCCTATATCCAATGGATTAGTTGCGGTATGGGTGATGGTCACAGCACAGGATCTTGCCAGACCATTGGCGTTCTGGGCGAGTTACCGCCGATTCGTACACAATGACGGGTCCTCTGCCCCTAAAACACAAAGGCGACATGAGGCAAAGGCGCGGAGGTGGCAGCCTGGGTACTCAAATTAGTCAATGAAGTAGCCAATATCCGTGAGGACACTATCACTCAAATCCACTCCCAGCAGCCGTGCGCCGAGTCGGGCGCGAAGGTCATCTTCAAAACGCTGGAGGACGTAGGCTGGTAAATCTGTCTGTTTCCGAAGCAAGAGCAGAAGCGCAGCGCTATCGGTTGGGTACTCATAGTCGCCGGGTAAGCCGCACGCGGGGCGGATCGTCAGCGAGAGGGGAATCGTTCCCGCTTCAGGTTCGAAGCGATTGGACGGTTGGGTGATGAGATTGACTCGCATGCGGGAAGCCTGACATCTGCTTGAGAAACTCTCAATTGCACGGATGTGTGATCAGGCCGGACTAAAAGGGGAGATCTGAGCTCAGATGGCGATTTCACAAAATGCGAGTCGTCACTGATTTGGTCGAGCAAGTCGATTTGGACACGCTGCAAGCTCAAGAGGGACTGACAGTTGGCCGCCGGTGGTAACATCCGTGCGAATGTTGGTTGCTCCATCTCGAGATCCCGAATGAAAAGGCCGATGACTGCCGAGAGTCTCAAATCCTTTCAATCCCACTTCGAGTGAGATCAGCGCCGCGCGTAGACGGGTGCGGCGGTCCCCTGTGCTGTTGGCGCGCGACGTCTCCTGCAGGGAAGAAAGCACCTTATCGCCGCGCATGGGAAACGACGAGACGCAAGAGGTTACACCTGGCGCGAATCACAGCTTTGGCATAACGAGCGCCTGATACACGGTGGGCCTGCTCAGTTGCTCCATATTGGGCTCCCCAGGACCCGTCATTCGCTGCGTCATGCCGATAAAAATCAGGTCGTTCGTGGGATCGACCCAGAACCATGTGTCGGCCGCCCCGAGCCAGAAAAACGTGCCCTTTCCAACCACTTCGTCGGCTTCGAGCGGATCGGTGAAGACCGCGCAATCATAACCGTACCCCATGCCGGGGCGGATGATCTCCGGGCCAACTGAGAACTCACCTGTCATGAGGCTGGGTGCGAGATGGTTGGCGGTCATGAGCGCGACTGAGGCTGGCGCCAGGATACGCACGCCGTCCAATTCGCCACGATTCAGGAGCATCTGGGCGAATCGCAAATAATCCTTAGCCGTTGAGACCATGCCGCCGCCGCCCGAGGGCATGGTTGGCTGGGCTGCGTAGGTGTCCCCGGGCGGGCTGGCGATCATCTTGCCGTCCTTGTCTCCTGCATACAGGGCTGCAAAACGGTCCCGCTTTTCTCGGGGAACAAAGAAGCCGGTGTCATTCATTTTGAGAGGCCCGAAAATATGCTGCTGCATGAATTCAGGCAAGGACTGGCCCGACAATTTCTCAACGATATAGCCCTGGATATCCATGGACACGCTGTATACCCAGCGGGTCCCCGGCTGGTAGAGCAGCGGGGTTTTCGCCAACTTGTCGATCATGTCCTGAAGGGACTGGGACTGCAGGACGTGTTGGTCCTGGTACATCTTGTTGACCGGGGTGTCGCCGAAAATCCCGTTGGTGAAGCCCGCGGTGTGGCTCATGAGTTCGCGCATGGTTGGAGCGTGGATGGGGTCTTCCAGAATCATCTTCCCGCTCTGATCCAGGGCCTTGAAGACTTTCAGATGGGCGAACTCGGGAATGAACTTGGAGACGGGATCCGAAGGCCGCCATTTACCCTCCTCATAGAGGATCATCATGGCAACGCCTGTGACCGGCTTGGTCATGGAGAAGATGCGGAAGATTGTGTCCGGCGTCATCGGCGCACCGCTCGCGACATCCTTCTTGCCGTATGCTCGCTCCTCGACCACTCTGCCGCGGCGTGCAAGAAGAGTCACGATACCGGCGACCTCCTTCTGATCCACCTCACGTTGCATTGCCGCGTGAAGACGATCGAGTCGCTTGGAGGAGAAGCCGAGCGACTCCGGATTGTTAGCGGAAAGATCGAAGGCCGGCCTCTTCGCTGACTGCGCCTCGGTCAAATGCGAGAAGGCGACAAAGAGCAATCCAGTGAGGAGCAATTTCCAAAAACGCGAGATCATTGTTTCTCTCATTTCTCCCAGTCCCTTCATTGAGCACGAAGTGACCTATGCGCTCACATCCTAAGGTGAGGCTACTAATGCACATAGCAGCTGTCTACTCGCCTTTAGAGTTGACCTACTCTACCGAAATCCCACTAACCGACGCGAAAAACACTGCACAGTTGCTCACATTTCGATCACTTGTAGGAACTGGGAATCCACCGCCTTTGATCCTCGAATCGAACCTGTGGGGACGAGTGATGCGAGGAGGAACGTCTTCTTCTAGCCCGAACGAGGTTTCGCGCCAGTTCGAAGAGCGGGCCTGTTCTGGTCGTTTGCCAGAACGGTCAGATATGCGTCGCCCGAACCAGAGCACTTCAGCCTCGTTGAGGGTCCCAATGCCGGCACACTACGATCACCTGCCTGTTGGCCGGCACAGTGCAAGAAGTTGATCTTTCGCTCGGTCGAAGGAAACCGCTCCGCTCAGGGCGACAATTCAAAATCGTTCAGGATCGCAGCGGATTTGGAGACCGTTGACTCTTGTGAACGCTGCTATGCTCGAAAGGGGAGTTCGGACTTGCTCGCTCCGATTCGGTTCATTTGGAACGCTACGCGTGGCCATCGGCTGGCGCCGTGGCGCAGCGAATTTCTTCGCTGGCGCGTCGAAACGTATTCCGGGAAACCGGCCGCAACGCTGAGCGCGAAGGACGTGTTTAGCTTTGTCTGGAGTTCGCGTTGGGAGTTGCTTAGTTTTCTCGCATGGACATCTCGCTTTGAAAAGGAGACGCGCAAGCGTGGTTGAAGCCTGCGCCATTGCCGGTCAAATATGGCCGAACCGATTCATTCAGGCTGGTGCCGGTAGTCGCGCAAGTCGAGACTCCCGCTGTCTTCTTTTGATGCTTCTCCTTTTGCTCGCTCTTTTTCAGCCGGTCAGAGCGCAACAACTCCCGCCACCGGAGCCTCCGAAGGCATTGCCTGGCTCGGAAGAACCTGCTGCTACGGTCCGCGTAACCACCAATGAGGTGCTCGTTCCCACACTAGTGGAGAAGAAGGGTGGAGGCATCCTGTATGGGCTGAAGCAATCTGATTTTGTCCTCGAAGACGACGGGGTGCCGCAGAAGATTCGCGTGCAAGAGGAGATGGATACAACGCCGGTTGCGCTGGTGATTGCGGTGGAGCAGGGAGGCGTGAGTGCATTAGAGTTTGGCAAAGTCGCCAAGCTCGGTCCGCTGCTTGATCTCTTTCTTTCGGACCAGCGGAGCCAGGCCGCTCTCATGGGATTCGACTCCAAGCCGCATCTTCTTTGCGATTACACGCACTCCAGCGAGGACATGAATGAGACGCTTGAGGATCTCCGACCGGGCGATGGAGGCGCGGCGATCCTGGACACGATAAGTTCCGCGGTCGATTTGCTTGAGGCACAACCGAAGGAATTCCGGCGCGTGCTTTTGTTGATCAGCGAAGAGCGCGACCATGGCAGCAAGCACACGAAGCCGGTGGAGTTGATCCGGAAGATTGGGCGCTCGAATGTCCTAGTTCTCAGCGTTTCTTTTTCGCCGTCACGGGCGGAATTTCTTCACGATGCGAAGGACTCCGGCGACAACCGCACCATGAACATGATTTCACCGCTTGTCATGGCTGTGAACGCTTTTAAGAAAAATGTAGCCAAGGAAATCGCAGACGAGAGCGGTGGCGAGTATACGACCTTCACTGGCGACAAGCGATTTGAGCAACGTGTCGTCGACGCAGCCAGCCACGTCCGTAACCGGTATCTGATCAGCTTTAGTCCGTCCGACCCGAGTCCTGGATTGCACACCATTGGTGTAAGAACGACGCAGGATTATGGAGCGCGCATCGTGGCGAGGGCGAATTATTGGTTTCAGGCTGAGGGACAGTGACCTATTCGATCAGAGAGTTGGACATTATGCCGCACAATTTGTGGCATAATGTTTCTATGAGCCAGACCCTGCCAAATATTCAGCCACCCGTCTTTCAATTGGATTGGGCTGCCGCGGAACAGGGTGTGCCACTTTCCGCGCTGGATGAGTTTGCGGCCTACTCGGGCTTCGCGGTGAAAGATCTGTTGGAGGTTGTGATTCCCGCCCGCACGCTCAAGCATCGCCGCCGGCGGCAGGAGCCGTTCAGCCTGGACGAGTCGGACCGGTTGGCGCGCGTAGCACGGCTCTACAACCTGGGCCGTCGCGTCTTCGGCAATCCAGACAAGGCGCGCCGGTGGCTGTCGAAGCCCAAACAGCGCTTCGCAGAGCGCACCCCTCTGGCTATGATGCGGACCGAGTTGGGTGGACGCCAGGTGGAAGAGATGCTTTACCAGATCGACGAGGGGATGTTCGCGTAAGTCTTCCGACTTGCAGTAAAATATGGCACAAGTGGTGGGTGAGGATCGCCTGCAAAGGCGCTAAAACTAGACAATCACCCATCCGGCTCGCGCGGGGACCGTCTCACCGACGTTAAACGTGGCAACCGTAGCAGCCAAGTCAGAGACCGAAACTGAAGTTCAACTGTGTCTGATTTGGAGATTGCTATGGCAGTATACTGGCGCATCAGCGATCACGTTGATCTAACCGGCGAAGGTGGACGCAAAGCCGGTGCACGCTGGCACACGGCAGGATCGCGCATTGTTTATATGGCCGAATCCCCCATGGCGGCCCTTCTTGAGACGCTCGTCCATCTCAATGTTGACCCGGAAGATACCCCAGATTCCTACACTCTGCTGAGGATTTCTGGTCCTGACGAACTTAGCGTTCAAGCGCTCGATCCGTCTGCAGGGACAGAATGGATGAGCGATTTGCAATTAACGCGGAGGATGGGGGACGCGTGGTTGGCATCCGTGAAAGCTCCACTGGCGCGCGTTCCCTCTGTCATTGCGCCCTACAGTTGGAATTACCTGCTCAATCCGGCACATCCAGATGCTAAGCAGTTAAAGATTGTTGAAGTGATTCGCGAGCAATTCGATAAGCGGCTCTTCCATCTTGGTCTGCGCTGATCGAGCGGTTTGCATTCGCTTTCCCGTTGGTCGGCAAATGGCGTCATCCCTCGCGTTCATGGTAATCTCACAATAGACACTTGAGAGTGGACTGAGAACGCAAGAGGAGTAACCCCCGCCGTGCTGGCGACTGCAAAGAAAACCACCCTAATTGAACGCTTCCGCACCCACGATACGGACACCGGTTCGCCGGAAGTCCAGATCGCGATTCTGAGTGAGCGGATCGGCGAACTGACCGAGCACTTTAAGACACACAAGAAAGACCATGCTTCCCGTCGTGGTCTGCTCATGCTGGTCAGCAAGAGACGCCGTCTGCTGGATTACCTGAAGGCGCACGATTCAGACCGCTATCGCGACGTCATCGCTAAGCTCGGACTCCGGAAGTAACAAGAAAGCAAACATTGAGCCGGAAGCGCCCAGACCGAAGCATGGTCACGGCCCCCGTTCTACACAGGACATGGGGCCATGGTGTACCTGACGAATCCCGTCTGCTGCAACGGCAGAGGGGGCGCTTTGCGTCGGGTGCTGCCTCAAATTTCGACGCGAAAGCCGTCGAAGAATTCCGTGCCGGGTGCACGCGCCGCGATAGATTCAGTCGTGATCGTGGCCTAACACTGTCAGTGGCATTTCTTCTAGAAGTTTCCCAAGTGAACAAAACGAAACGAGGACTCTATGTCTACAAAGCATGAAGTAGCTGTCGAGCTTGCCGGCGGCAAGCGGCTGGTTTTTGAGACCGGCCGCATCGCAAAGCAGGCATCCGGCTCCGCCCTGGTGACGACGGGCGAAACCGTTGTGCTAGCCACCGCTGTGGCCTCCCCGGACCCGAGGGAAGGCATCGATTTCTTCCCACTGACTGTGGATTATCGTGAGTACACCTATGCGGGCGGACGCATTCCTGGCGGGTTTATCAAGCGCGAAGGGCGGCCCAGCGAGAAAGAGATTCTGACGGCGCGGCAAATTGACCGTCCCATCCGGCCGCTGTTCCCAGATGGTTTCCGCAATGAGACGCAGGTCATCGCACTCGTCTTTTCCGCCGACAAAGAAAATGATCCTGACGTGGTCGCGATCAACGCGGCATCGGCCGCTTTGGCTCTTTCAGACATTCCGTTCAGCGCGACTGTGGGTGCTGTGCGAGTGGGCCGGGTCGATGGCGAATTCATCATCAATCCGACGTATGCCGAGCGCGCTTCCACCACTGTGAACATCATGGTTGTGGGTCACAAAGACGGCATCGTGATGATTGAATCGGGCGCCAAAGAAGAAACAGAAGACGTAATCTTGGCAGCCATTGAATTTGCTCACACCGAGATTAAGAAGATTGTTGCTGTCATTGAAGAACTGGTTGCAAAAGCCGGCAAGAAGAAGCGCGCTTTCACAGCGCCCGAGTTCGACGAGCATTATTTCGCGGAACTCAGCGCCAAGGTTGGCGATCGTTTGAAGGATGCGCAAGACACGAAGAAGTATGGCAAGACCGAAAGCTACGGGCTGATCAAGAAGATCAAGGATGAACTCGCTGCCGGTCTTCCCGCAGACGATCCAAGCGCAAAGAAGAAGCTTGGCACTTACTATGAACATCTCATCGAGAAGCTTTTCCGGGAGCAGGTGACGAAGGAGCGTATTCGGCCCGATCGCCGCGCCTTCGACGAAATTCGTGCCATCTCCATCGAGACTCGCGTTCTGCCTCGCACCCATGGTTCGGCACTGTTCACCCGTGGTGAAACGCAGGCCCTGGTCACGTGCACGCTGGGAACCAATGATGACGGCCAGCGCCTGGAAAGCTACGAAGGCGAGCAGCGGAAGAATTTCATGCTGCATTACAATTTTCCGCCGTTCAGCGTTGGCGAAACGGGTCGCATGACGGGCGTGGGCCGGCGCGAAATCGGACATGGTGCATTGGCCGAGCGAGCGATTTCAGCAGTGCTGCCCAGTGTGGATGAATCGCCCTATTCGATTCGCGTAGTTTCGGACATTCTGGAATCGAATGGCTCGTCGTCGATGGCTTCCGTCTGCGGAGCAAGTCTGGCGCTCTTCGATGCAGGCATCCCTCTCAAGGGAGCAGTAGCCGGCGTTGCGATGGGACTGGTGAAAGAGGGTGACGACTATGCCATTCTCACCGACATTGCCGGGGCGGAGGATCATTACGGCGACATGGACTTTAAAGTCGCCGGTACACGCAAGGGAATCACCGCTCTGCAGATGGACATCAAGATCGGGGGTTTGACGCGTGAGATTCTGCAACAGGCCATGGATCAGGCTCGGCGCGGAAGACTGTTCCTGCTCGACAAGATGGACGAGGCACTTGCCGGACCCCATCAGGAACGCTCGCAGTATGCTCCGCGCATCGAGACCGTTATGATCCCGACCGACAAGATTCGCGATCTGATTGGCAAGGGCGGCGCGACCATTCGTGGAATCGTCGAACAGACCGGCGCCAAGATCGATGTCGATGACACCGGCAGAGTCAGCGTTGCCTCAAGCGACGCCGACGGCCTCAAGAAGGCTCTCGCCATGATCAACGACATTACAGCGGTTCCAGAGATTGGCAAGGTATATCTCGGCAAGGTAGTCCGGCTGGCAGAGTTTGGTGCATTTGTCGAACTTTTTCCGGGCACGGACGGACTGCTTCACATCTCTGAGATCGCCGAACATCGCGTGAAGGAAGTTAAGGACGAGCTTCGCGAAGGCGATCAGGTGATGGTCAAGGTGCTGGCCATCGAAGGCAACCGGATCAAGCTCAGCCGCAAGGCGCTCATCAAAGAGCAAAAGGCAAAGCTGGCGCAATCCTCTCCCGCTGTTGAGGCAGAGGAAGCCAACTCGGATTCGCCTGCTCCGCCCGCGCCTACGCGACCACGCAATGAATTCGATGAGCGCCAGCCGCCATCGAATCAAAGCACAATCCTTATCGAAGGCGGAGACGACTTCGACGAAGAAGATGGCGAAGAGATCGACGAGGAGAATGAGCCGAATTTCAATCGTGTAGAAGGCGCCCCGGTGGCGGTGGGTGCACCCCCGAGCGGCGGAGCCCGTCCAGCAGGTCCCGCAAATCCGAATAATCGCCGCAGGCGTCGGCGGCGTGGAGGCCGTGGCCCAGGCGGCGGACAGAACTAAACGCTTTCAGAAGGATGACAATTGAGAAGGCCCGGGCGAATTCGCTCGGGCCTTCTCGCCTTGCAGGCAACTGCTCCTTGAATCAGGCGCTAAAGCGCTCAGACGCGATGCCAAACCCCGGTTCGTCCGCGACCGTTTGCGGGGGAATTTTCCCTGCAGCGAGTTCTTCTTTGGTTCCGCGCGTGAAATTCTTCTCATCGTACATGCGCAGATCGGCGGCAATGCAGAGGGCTTCCATTTCGGTGGCATCATCCGGATAAAGTGCCACACCAATACTGGCTCCTACACGTACTATCCGACCTTCCACGGTGAGTGGCTGGTTGAGGTTTTGCAAGAGAGACTCGGCTACCTGACGGGCACTTTCATCATTCGCCGAGTCCTCGAGAATTATTGAGAACTCGTCTCCTCCGGTCCGCGCGACTGTATCGCAGTTACGAACTCGCCCCAGAAAAAGCGCGCCGACCTGCTGCAGCAACAGATCTCCTGCATGATGACCCAGCGTGTCATTCACCTGTTTGAAGTGATCCAGATCGATCACCAGCAACGCAGCCTTGGCGCCTGAACGCCGCGCTCGTTCCAAAGCGACTGTGAGCCGGTCCTGGAAAAGCCGCCGATTGGGCAGTCCGGTCAACTCATCGTGCAGGGCAAGATACCTGTTGTGTTCAAGCTGATCCTCCAGGAGCAAAAGAATCATTCCAACTGCCACCACATATTTGGGCAGATTCCAGACTTCGCTTTCGATATGAACTGCCGGGTAAAACGCCGCTATGCATGGGGCAACTACGAAGACGGACGACCACGTCAGGAAACCAGCAATCGTAATGAAAGCGCCAGCGCTCGCGCGACGATAAGCAAACCAGAAATGCAGGCAGCAGACAAAATAGACGGTGAAGAGAACACCGTTCAACGCGAGATCGCCGCCATTTCCGGGTCGATGCTGCACGATCAATAGAAAGACGGAGAGAGAGCAATAGAGGAGGACGATCATCCAGCGCAGAAAGTGTTGGAATCTCCGCGCTGCCAGAAGGGCAACCAGGAGCGGAATTCCACCGAACAACACCGCGGCGGGAGTCAGGGCCCAATCAGCGACAGGACTCGCGTTTGTGAGGCAGATGTAGAGCGTGTTCGTCGCCAACAGGGAAGCGAGCATCCATTTGCTGGAAGGCTCCTTGCGATATGGGATCGAGGCATACGTAAAAAGAACGCCCGCCGCAGTCAGGGATGCCAACCCGACGTCGGCGCCAAGAAGCCCCAGGATGCCGGGCGAGGTTAGAAACATGAATGCGGCAAAATGCAGGGCGATCAATAGCCAACCGGTAAGCCACAACCTGGATATCAGTGTCTGGCCGCGGTGAGCGACAGACGCGAATGCGCAAGTCAGGAGAGCAACTGCCGCTAGATCCGGTAGTTTGGTCCAATCCAACACATTCACCCCATGGCAACCATTGGCCGTACCACAATTGCAGTAACCCGAAACAACTGCCCCTGGATGGGTTCTCTCTTCCGAGATCCCGACAAAGGGTCTTCGTGGCCAAGGCTGAAAGTGAGAGCTACCTTGCACGATGCCCGAAAGAGCACATGAATTGTGGAAACGCTCCAGGTCGCTACTATCAGTTTGGTGTGAATGAGGCGCTGCTGGTATAGCTCTTTTGTGCCAAAGCAGGGAATTGACAAACCCGGTGTGGGTGTGGGGCCGGAGAATCGACCGTAATCGATTGGATGACCTTTCGCGAATTTCGGGAAAGTGACACTAACTCCTACACTAAACTCGCCTTAATGGCTGCAAGCCTTTACATCGTCGTAGAAGGAGAGGATCCGGGATTTGACATCTTCGTGAACGGGCGGTCCCTGGCTCGCAATGAGGAGGCCCTGGAACGATTGGCTGCGGCCCAGAGCGTCACGCCGCTTCTCGAATTCTTCTCTGCGGACGAGAACTCCATGGCGCTCCTGCTGGAACAAGGAACCGGCAAACCCGAATGGGCTCGGAATTTGCCTCAGCCGCAGTGGTATGAACCCGCCGAGGGTTTGGCTACAGTCTGCGTGCTCATCGATTATCTAGCAGTGAATCCTGGAATCATCGGTTCAGAGACCTTGCCCGTCCTGTCGGAACTGAGAGAGTACGAACGGGTGTTGAGGAAAACCGAAGAATACGGGCTGCGCTGGCATTTGGCGGCAAGCTGGCGTTGACCGTCCGCGAGATGACCTAGAGCGGTTCCACAATTCATGTGCTCTTGCCAGTTCCGTGCAAGGTGGCATTTTATTTAAGAAAATGCCACTCAGCTGTAGCGGCTTCGAGGTACAGCAATTGTGGAACCGCTTTAATCGGCAAATGCTTCAGCTTCTCTGACAGGGAACACATTTCCCATACGCTGAATTTGCGCGCCCAGCCCCTGAAGCTTTTCTTCAATCCGCTCGTAGCCTCGATCCATGTGGTAGACGCGATCCAGAATCGATTCGCCGTCGGCGACCAGCGCCGCGAGCACGAGTGACGCGGAAGCGCGCAGATCCGAGCACATCACCGCCGCGGCGCTCAACTTTGACGGCCCCTGCACCGTTGCAGTTCGACCATCTACTTTGATGTTGGCGCCCATTCGGACCAATTCCTGCACGTGCATGAACCGGTTTTCGAAGATATTCTCCTTCACGAGGCTGACCCCGTCGGCCTGCGTGGCCAAGGCCATGTATTGGGCCTGCATGTCGGTAGGAAATCCCGGATATTCTTCTGTGGATATATCTGTTGCATTGAGATGTCCATTGGACCGAACGCGAACATTCTCCGCACCTACCACGTCGATCCTCGCACCCGCTTCTTCCAATTTGGCAATCACTGCGCGGAGATGATCCGGATTGCAATTTGCAACAGTGACATCGCCGCCGGTGATCGCCCCGGCGACGAGGAATGTCCCGGCCTCGATGCGGTCGGGATTGATACGATACGTAGCGCCATGCAGACCGGTGACTCCTTGCACACGAATGGTTGAAGTTCCGGCACCCTCGATCTTTGCGCCCATGGCCATGAGCAACGCCGCCAGGTCAGTCACCTCGGGCTCGCGTGCGCAGTTCTCCATCACGGTTTCGCCGTCGGCGAGAACAGCAGCCATCAGAAGGTCTTCGGTTCCAGTCACCGTGATTTTGTCAAAAACCAGATGCGCACCTTTTAGGTGTTCGGCTCTGGCCTCAAGATATCCATGTTCCTGCACGATGGTCGCACCCATCTTTTCGAGGCCCTTGATATGCAGGTCGATGGGTCGGCCCCCGATGGCGCAGCCGCCCGGCACAGCCACACGCGCCATGCCTGCGCGCGCCACAAGAGGTCCCAGGACAAGCGAGCTGGCGCGCATCGTTTTTACGATTTCGTATTTTGCGACAGGATCGGAAAGGTTGCGGCAGCTGATCGTCGTGCGGTGGTCATTCGCACCAGAGCCCAACTCGACTTCGGCGCCCATCGAAGAGAGCAAACGCCGTTCGGTTTGAATGTCGCGCACCTGAGGGATGTTTTCTAGAGTAACTTCGTCTTCCGTCAGTATTGCCGCAGCCATACAGGGCAGAGCGGAGTTTTTTGCTCCGGACATGCGAACAGTACCAATGAGAGGATTTCCGCCGCGAATGACAAATCTGTCCATGGAAGGGAACAACTCCCGATCTTAGTAGTTTAAGACCAGGCAGACACAAGGCGGCGACTCAGAGCAGGTGCGGAATATCAGAAGCCAACTGCGCCAGAATTCCGGACTTCTACAGCTCGAGAACGTTGTCCTCGATGGCCAGGCGCACATTGCCATCGGATTTAGCCAGTCGGCGAACGGCTTCTGGCTTATCGACCCTGGCTTTCAGCATTACGAGAGCGACAGGCACGCTGCGCCCTGCACTTTTGATCGTCTCAACAGCCGTCGGACGATCGATGTTGCAGGCGCACATCAGGATGCGAATCCCGCGCTCGACGAGCTTGGAATTCTGCATGTGGACGTTGACCATCAGATTCTCGTACACATAGCCCAACCGCGTCATGGCCCCGGTGGTGATCATGTTCAGTACCATTTTTTGAGCGGTGCCGGCCTTCATGCGTGTGGAACCGGAGACCACTTCGGGTCCAACCTCGGCGATGATCGCGATATCTGCGGCAGCCTGGAGCGGCGTGCCGTGGTTACAAGTAACAGCCGCGGTGTGAGCGCCACGGGCGCGCGCGTATGCCACAGCAGCAACGACGTATGGGGTCCGGCCTGAAGCAGAAAGCCCGACCACTACGTCTTTGCGGGTCGGGCGGCGTCGGGCGATATCGCGTTGTCCAAGCTCTTCTGAATCCTCGTTCACTTCGACGGCTGAGGCAAGTGCCTTTGGGCCACCCGCCATGATGTATTGAACTTGTCCGGGAGCCGTAGAGTAGGTGGGAGGACACTCCGAGGAGTCGAGAGCGGCGATGCGTCCGCTCGAACCGGCACCGACATAAATCAACCGGCCACCGTCCCGCAAACTTCGCGCGACCTGGTCGATGACCTGGGCGATTTCGGGAATAGCTTTTTTGACTGCGGCCGAAACCTTCGCATCTTCATGGTTGATAATGCGAGCGATTTCCAGCGCAGATTTTGTGTCAAAGCCTTGAGATGCCTCGTTCTGGCTCTCGGTGGTCAAATGCTGAAGTATGGAGGCTGGGTCTGACTTTGCCTCTTCTTTCTTATGTGCTTCAGCTACATCCTGCGTCGTCGTGCTGGTAAGCATCGAGTCTGTCCCCAGCCTTATATTGTATCCCTAAAGTGCACAAGTCCATAACACAAATTAGTGATGCTCTAAGTTCGAGCGCGGAACTAATCCAGGCGGAGCAAGAAACGGGAAGGATAACAAAATGCGGGGGTTAATTAGGGTATGCTTTGCCCTTTGGATTTATTTCTCGATTGATCCGAGCGCATCCCGAATAGCATCGTGGAAGGCTGGACGGACCTCGCGAATCAAATGGCTGGAGCGATCGGGCCAGGTGCGGTTCGTAAGTAAAACTACCGCAATTTCAGCCTCGAGATCGATCCAAAGCGAGCAGCCGCTGTAGCCCAGATGTCCGATGGAATGTCCAGAAAAATAGTGCCCCGCCGAGGAGTTTTCAGAAGGGGTGTCCCAGCCCAGCGCGCGCGAACTGTCCCCGGGGCCTTGTCGTCTGGCGAACTGCTCGACGATTGGTTTCGAGAAGATTGGTTGGATCAGCGCGTCCTCGTTTCCGCTCGATCGACCCGCCCCGAGAATTGCGCCGGCAAAACGCAGCAAATCCGGCACATTTGAAAAAACTCCGGCGTGTCCCGCAACCCCTCTTAGCACGCATGCGTTTTCGTCCTGCACTTCGCCCTGAATGCGGCGCAGACGCAGAGTGGTGTCGTCCTCTGTCGGCGGAATGTGGGGCCGGGCGCCAGGAGCGGGATTGAAACCAGTGTCAGCGAGTTGAAGCGGATCGAAGACCTCTCTCTGCGACCACGTCGCAAGCGACTCGCGCGTTAGTACCTCGAGCGCTTTGCCCAGCAGGATGAATCCCAAATCGGAATACTCGACTCGCGTCCCTGGCTCAGCTTCGATTGGCACTTGCAGACATGCGCGGAGCAGGCTGTCAGGAGTTGTCGCGGCGCGAAAGAGTTCCACATAGCCAGGCAGCCCCGAATTGTGAGCCAGAAGATGCCGCACCGTAACTTCGCGTGCACGCTCTTCGGGAGCTCGCCCCACAACGAAGCCAGGGAGCAACTCCCCGAGCGGCGTGTCCAACTCAAGGACTCCACGCTGCACGAGTAGCATCGCCGATGCAGTTGTAGCCAGCACCTTCGTGATGCTGGCAATGTCGTAGGCCGTTTCCGCAGCGACTTCGAACGCGTCGCTATCGTAGGTTGACCGGCCAAGAGCATCCTGAAGCACCACTTTGCCGTCTGCTAAAAATCCAAAAGCGCATCCAGGAAAAGCCCGCGCTGCAATAGCGTCTATGAGAACCTTATACACAGGCGCAAATTGGCCCTCGATGGGGGCAGCAGAGGCGTCAGCCACGATTGCTTCGGTCTTCATCTTGTCTTGCATCCTAACTCGAATTCCGCTCGAATGGAGAGATCCCATCCATTTTGGCACCAGTCCTTTTGTTGGGCTACCCTTGGATGCGGACCATACGTCTATTCCGTAGGGGTCCAGGGGAGGGACGAGATGCGGTTTCTACGCGAGACCATGTCCACAGGAATCGTGCTGGGGCTCCTGGTTGGAGCCTCTGGGTTAGCCACCGCGCAGGCCCTCGAACCCGCCCAATCCACGACCGGCGCGCAGGCTCAATCACCGTCGGCTACAAACTCACCCGCGGCAGCCCAGGCCACGGAAGCGTCGCAGGTTTCGGGAGCCGTGCCACAGACCTCGACGCCGGAAAAGAAAATCTATACCGTTCCCGCAGGCACCAAGGTTTTGTTGCAGCTGCGCAGTGCCATCAATACGAAGAGTGCGCGGGTTGGCGATGGCGTTTATCTTGCTTCAACTTTTCCCGTCGTCGTGGGAAACCGGGTGATGATCCCGGCAGGCGTGTATGTGCAGGGCGTTGTGGATCGTGTTGAGCGCGCCGGTCGGGTGAAAGGGAAGGCGCAGCTCGACATGCACTTCACATCCATCATTTTTCCTAATGGGTCTGTGGTCGAGATTCCGGGAGTTGTGAACAGCCTGCCGGGTGCGAGAAAGCAGGAAGTGAAAGACGATGGCGAAGGGACTATCGAGCAAGACAGCGATAAGGGGCGCAACGCCGGTAAAACGGCCGAGATTGCGATTCCTACAGGAGGAACGATCGGCTCCATAGGCGGACTGGGTTCGGGACATCCGATCGCAGGCGGAATTGCTGGGGTTGGAGCCGGGCTCGCGACCGTCGGCATTGTCTCCTTGTTTACGCGCGGCGCCGATGTGAATATTGATAGTGGATCGCAGGTGGAGATGGTATTGCAGCGGCCATTGCTTCTTGAGGAAGAGAACCTCGCCGGTGTGGGCGCCCCAGGCAGCGCTCCGAACCTGGTGCCCGCTCAAAACCAGCCCAGGCCGGTCGACAAACCGAATCGGGCGCGGGTTCTTTGCCCGCCTGGAGGACTCGGCTGCGAATAAAGTGAAGGGTTGCGAATAGACTGATAGAAATGGAATCGCCTTCTCAAGACACCCTCGACCCGCAAAACAACGCTATCGTGCCAGAGAACTTTTCGATGGCTAACGTCGTCGTCCCGCCCACGGCAAGGGCCGGCGGCATCGGGCTCTGGGTACGCGACCTGCTCATCTCGGCCGGCATCTCCATTTTGATCATTACGTTTCTCTATCAGCCGGTGCGCGTGGAAGGCACTAGCATGTTACCGCGGCTTGAAGATCACGATCGCCTGTTCATCAACAAATTTGTCTACCACATCGAGTCCATCCAGCGTGGGGACGTGGTCGTCTTCCACTATCCGCGCGATCCGGAAAAAAGTTACATCAAGCGCGTCATCGGTTTGCCGGGAGACCGTATCTGGATCGATCGGGGAAGCGTGTGGCTAAACGGCATCCCATTGCGCGAAACCTACGTTCCTGAGCGGTACCGCGACTCGCGCTCCATGGCGGAGATGGTGATCCCGGACGACACCTATTTCATGATGGGCGATCACCGCTCCATCTCGTCGGACAGCCGTGAATTTGGGCCTGTCGAGCGAGACCTTGTTTACGGCAAGGCAGTTTTTGTCTATTGGCCGGCAAGGGACTTGGGCGTAGTGCGTTAGGCGAATTCACGTAGCATGCCTTTGCATGATCAAGCCTTCCGATCGGAATGGGCCTCAATGCATCCGGTTATTCCACAGCCCGCCACTCGCCGCAATCTCCTGAGAACGGGAAAGCTGCTAGAATCGATTGAATCCACTCCTCGGAGAGGCAATGCAGGCAATTCTTGCGCTCGAAGATGGGCGCGTCTTCCGCGGCCAAGGCCATGGGGCCCCAGGCGAATGCCAGGGCGAAGTAGTTTTTAATACCTCTCTTACCGGTTACCAGGAAATCGCTACCGATCCTTCCTATGCCGGGCAAATCGTCGTTCTCACCAATCCCCAAATTGGCAATTACGGGACCAATCACGCTGATAATGAGGCGGCGCGGCCCTATATCGAAGGGCTGATCGTCCGCGAATTCTCTGTCGTCAGCTCGAACTGGCGCTCGGAGCAGGTGACGGACGAGTACATGGAGCGGTATGCGGTTCCGGTACTGGCTGAGATCGATACGCGAGCCTTGGTGCGGCATCTGCGCACCCACGGCGTTATGCGTGGCGTGATCTCGACCGAAGAATCGAATCCCGAGGTTCTGGTTCAACGAGCGCGGAACATTCGCAAGATGGACGGGACAGATCTAGCGCGCATTGTGTCGACCAAATCTGCGTATAAATTTGATTCGAGCGACAGCAGGAACCAGACTGGAGATCCTTTGCTAGCCTCGGCCTCCGATCAAGACGCGAGAGGGCGGCAGCAGAACCACGTCGTTGCTTACGACTTTGGGATCAAGCAAAACATTCTGCGGATGCTCACGCGCGAAGGATGCCGGGTGACGGTTGTTCCTGCCGAGACCACCGCTGAGGATGTGCTCGCGCTTAAACCTGACGGTGTCTTCCTCTCCAACGGCCCCGGTGATCCGGAGCCCGTGGACTACGCTGTGAAAGCCATTCGCGACATGATGGGACGCGTGCCTGTCTTCGGCATTTGTCTCGGGCACCAACTCTGCGGGCTTGCGCTTGGTGGGCGAACCTACAAGCTGAAATTTGGGCATCATGGCGGCAACCATCCAGTGCGCAACAATCTCACAGGCAAGGTGGAGATCACGGCACACAACCACAACTTCGCCGTCGATCCGGATTCGATCAACGCCAACGAGGTCGAGCTGACGCACGTTGACCTGAACGATCAGACACTCGAAGGGCTGCGGCACAAGACGCTGCCGTTGTTCAGCGTGCAGTACCATCCGGAAGCGGCGCCGGGGCCCCACGATTCACACTATTTGTTCCGCGACTTTCGTAATTTGATGGAGGAGTGGAAGGGATGAAAACCGCCCTGCGCGAGAGCATCGGAATTTCAAAGCAGCGGGGCTTTCGGCTCCGCTGTTTTTTGAGCGCAAGACAGCCTTATCAGCCGATTGTGTCCTCAAAACAACCCTTTGATCGAGAAACAACGCAATAACAAGAGCGAGAAATGCCACGCAGAAATGATATTCAGAAAATCCTGGTGATCGGCTCGGGGCCGATTGTGATTGGCCAATCGGCGGAGTTCGACTACTCCGGCACACAGGCCTGCAAGGCTTTGAGGCAGGAAGGCTATGAGGTGGTGCTGGTGAATTCAAACCCGGCCACCATCATGACCGATCCGGACCTCGCGGACCGTACTTACATCGAGCCGCTCACGCGCGAATACGTTGAAGAAATCATCCGCATCGAAGCCGAAATGCTCGGCCCAAGCGCGGGCAAGTTTGCTCTGTTGCCAACAGTGGGCGGGCAGACGGCGCTAAATCTTGCCGTCGATCTTGCCGATGCCGGCATTCTCGATCGCTACAACGTCGAGCTCATTGGCGCAAAGCTCGAAGCTATTAAGAAAGCCGAAGATCGCCTCCTCTTCAAAGACGCGATGATTCGCATTGGACTTGAGGTTTCGAAGTCCGCTTTGGTCAACAATCTTCGCGACGGACTGGACTTTGCCGGCAAGCTGGGTTTTCCGGTGCTCATTCGTCCGAGCTTCACATTGGGCGGATCGGGCGGCGGTATTGCGTACAACCGCGAAGAGCTGATGGAGATTCTGGCTCGCGGGCTCGATCTTTCTCCCGTACACGAATGCCTGATCGAAGAGAGCGTGCTCGGCTGGAAGGAATACGAGCTTGAGGTGATGCGGGACCTCGCGGACAACGTCATCATCATTTGTTCGATCGAGAACTTCGATCCGATGGGCGTGCATACGGGGGACTCGATCACCGTGGCCCCTGCGCAGACCCTCACGGATCGCGAATACCAGAAAATGCGCGACGCTGCGATCGCCGTCATGCGTGAGATCGGCGTTGAGACGGGCGGATCAAATGTGCAATTCGCTGTCAATCCAGTCGACGG
>Ga0181535_10001394_pt1 | contig 31771 bp, 24 predicted proteins | sample PEATcosm2014_Bin_44_FD_119774 | JGI IMG/M metagenome (GOLD analysis project Ga0181535, IMG submission 119774) | Peatland microbial communities from MTU Mesocosm Facility, Houghton, MI, USA - PEATcosm2014_Bin17_30_metaG | ecosystem: Environmental > Terrestrial > Soil > Wetlands > Peat | place... | reverse complement strand
GGGTTGCGGAGCTGTGCCGCGAATCTGCTCAATGAACAGCGGCACCTCATTCCAGATCAGGTCGCGCCTGGAGAGATGAACATAATGCCCGCTGTGTCTGGCGATAATCCTGCGGCTGCGCGTGGAGAGCTTCTTGAGGTCCTCTTGCATTTGGTCCAAGGCCTTCGCCAGATCAGCCGTCTGCTGAGCGGAGTCCGACAGGTGGATCTTTGTGACATCCTGCGAGAAGATCAAGATCGGAAGGTCACCGTAGGGGCCGGTGTGAACTGTCTCGTGGCCCGACAGGTTGCGGCTGTCCATTTCCGCAGTCCAGGCACCGAAGCGCAAATCACAGTTGTCTTCTGCCTGCAATGCCTCAGCCTGCCCTGTGAACCCCTGCACGTAGCGTGAGCACTGCCCCGAGAGTCGCGGAAGACCCACCAGATACTGAGCCCTCATGAGCAGCATCCGTTGGGGTGCAATGGAGTCCACAGCTTTCAGGGCGGGGTTCTCTCCCTGTAAAGGCGTGGAAACATCCACAAAGACCATGCCGGCAACGTCTTCCGGATAGCGCGAGGCATAATCGCGCATGTAGAGGCCGGCGATGGAGTGACCCATCAGAACGATGGGGCCGGTGACGTTGGCCTGATGCAGAAGCTCGTGCAACTCGACGGCAATGTGATCGGCGTCGCGCGGAGCCGGCAGTGCTTCGCTCCAGCCGAAACCGGCCCGGTCGTAGGAGCAGACGCGGGTGGTTCTTGAAAGTTCTGGCTGAACTCCTCCCCAAATCAGCGCGTCGTTACCTAACCCCGAATCCAGAATGATGGTTGGCGAGCCGCTGCCGGTACAGTTCATGTGCATCGGGTGGCCATTGACGTTGTAAAAGGCTCCGGGAGGAGGATTCGTCGCCCAGAAACGGTGACGAGCGATCGCGTTGGACGAGCTGCTTCCCGCCACGGCAACCGCCGCAAGAGCAACGATCGACAGAGCGGTGCTCTCGACCAATTTCCGCCATGTGCGATGACTGTTGGTGTAGAGCGTCAAAAAGCGGCGAACACACAAAGCCACGATCAAGGCTCCAACCAGCAGAATGATTGCCGGCATGACGACGCAATCGAAATCCACACCCCACCTCAGTCCTTCTGGTTCACGGTTTGGCGGGTTTCTCCACCTTCATCAGTCCCTGGGCTCGCAGCCAACTCTCAAGCAGGATGGGCCATTGGTCAAGAGAGACATCTCCCTTGCCCAGGCCGGTGCCGTGAGGGCCATGAGCGAAGATATGCGCTTCGGCGGGCACGCCGGCCTTGACCAGCGCCTCATAGAATCGCAGTCCCTGCTCCAGCGGAACCGTCTGGTCGTCGAAGGTATGAAACCAGAAGGTGGGGGGCGTCTCCCTGGTGACAAACAAATCTGGAGAATAGGCCGCGCGGAGCGCTTCGCAGCGGTCCATCACGTTGAAGAGCTTGCAGTAGCTCAGGTGCGAGGTGTCGGAGGAGATGGCGCCGATCCACGGGTAGGCGAGAACAAGGTAGTCCGGCCGGCTGGAGACGCGCTCGATGGGGTCCTCGGCGTCTGGGTTGCCGGGCACCGTTTGCGTTGCGGCCAGCGCCGCCAGGTGGCCTCCGGCAGAGAAGCCGATCACCACCACGCGATTTGGGTCGATCTGGTAGTCCCGCGCCCGCGCCCGCACTGTCTGGATGGCGCGCTGAGCGTCGAGCAACGGGATCGGAAGAAGATAGCCATTTGAGGAGAGCCGGTAGCTCAGAACGAAGGCGCGAAAGCCGCGGGCGGCGAACCAGTCGGCCACCTGGCGGCCTTCAAGATTGCCCGCGAGATGGGTGTATGCGCCGCCCGGCACGACCACCACGGAGGAGCCGTTTTCATGCCCCGGTTGCGGCTCGAAGACAGTCAGCGTGGGCGTATCTTCGCAAGCCGTGCCCTTGGCCTGAGGAACCTGGCCCGGCCACAGGCGGATGGTCTGAATGCCGAGAAAGTCGTTGTGCTCGCCGGGGCTCGCGCAGGGCTGCATTTGCGCCCAGGCCGCCGAACAGGCCACCAAGCCCACTCCTAAGATTGCAAAGAAGTGCTTCATTTCGAGCCTCCACGCCATTCGGGAGGATTATACAGGCGGGATGAAGCATCGAGGTCTCTAATCCCTATTCCCTGCCTGTAGCCACATTTCCGTGTGCCCTGGCTCGGGATTTGCAGCCTGCGCCGTCAGCGCCTCGGCCAGTTCAAAGCCGTAGCGGGCAAAGTAGCAGGCCGCGCCGTGCAGCCGCTCCTGCAATCCGCCACCGTGATAAAGCGCCTGGCTGATGGTCTCGGCCTGGCGCGCAAGCGAGGCCTCGCGCTGCAACTGAAAGTTGGCCGCCAGGTGACGAAGGCGGTCCATCTGATAGCGGATCTTGCCGGCCGCCGTCTCGGCCGATTGGCCCAGGCCCGCATCGAGCGATTGCATCCAAGCGACAAGCGTCGTCAGCTCGGTATCGAGAGCCGTGCCGGCTGCGGCCAGCCTGGTCTTGCCTTCGATGGGAAAGGAGCGGGCGGCAAGCAACTGCGCGAGCGAGGCAGGCGTCTCCACAAAGACCTGCGCCAGCGTGAGCTCGTGCTTAAGCAACAACTCGCCGATGGACGGCTCGACGAGCGTGGCCGAGAGGCGGGGCATCGCAGGCGTCACTCGGCCCAGGATGCGCTCGTAAAGTACTGCCGACTGCGCAAAGTAAGCGATCTCCGCCGGTCCGCCGACGATGGTTGACGTCGAAAGCAAAAAGTCCTGAAAGACGGGGCGCAGGAGCGCTGAGGGCGAGATGCGCTCCGGTTCGGCGTCGAGAATGGCGAGCAAATCACGGGTGGAATAGCTCTGCCGCCCGGCCTGCCAGAGTCCATCGGGTTCAGCCGCGCTGGGCGGCTGGCGCTTCAGGGCGAGCCGTGCGCCGCTCTCCTCGTCAATCAGGAACAGCAGGCTGGATTGTGGCGTCACTGCGACCTGCGCGTGATAGCCGGCGGATTCAAGCTCGCGGTTGCGGTCAAGGAGCGCCTGTTGCAGTTCGTCGGCTCTCTGGATGGCGGCGCGCAGCACTGGCGCGCCCATGCGATGCGCGGCGCGGCCGCTGGCGTCAAGCACCAGCAGGCCCTGCCCGGCAAAGGCTCTGGAATAGAACTCTCTGAAGGCCTGCGCGAAGGTGCGGCCGGGCCGATAGGCCGCAGCCAGCACATCCATCGCTTCTGAATCTCCCAGCAGCTCGCGAGCCTGATCGACCAGCGCGGAGATCGAATCATCCAGCATGATGCCGCCCACGGGCCGCGCTGCGTCGGCCGCCTCGGCGGCCGGTGAATAGACCAATTTGCGCAACTCGCGCCTTGCCGGAAAAACCACGTGGTCGATCTCGGCAAAGTCGTGGTCTTCCGTAGCCAGCCAAAAAATGGCCGCATGGGGACTGCCACAAGCCGTCGCCTGCCGTGCCCGGGCCAGCGCGGTGGCTGCCTTGAAGGGAGTAAAGAGCGGTCCGCCGAAGAGGCCTACCTGCTGCCCGGTTACCACCACTCCCGCGCCGCCGCGCAGCGTATCGAGCGCTGCCACGGCTGCCGGCGAAGGCGAGGCATTCTGCTCGGTGAGCAGGCTTACCAGCTCCGGCCAATGCGCGGGAACGGCGGGGCGCGCAGTCCAGCCCGCGTGAGCGGCCAGCGAGGCGTAGAACGGCCGCACGGCCTCCGCGCCGGAGCAGTAGTCCAGAAAGAGCCGGTGCAGACCCGGCACGGCGGAGATGGGGTGGCGCTCCGCGGTCAACAAAGGCTTCTCTTGGCGATCTTCGATTTCAATCAGGGGTCTCGATCTGGAATCTCAAGACGAACCCGCTGCACGCAAGCGCAGCAGGAATTCGCCTTCAGTTTAAGGATGCCACGGCGGGGCAAGGCGATGCACGAGCATAGATTGGCGGTCGCGCAGTTTCCGGATTGGTTGCCACCTGACCGGAACTCTGCGGGAAAGGTGAAGGTCGGTCCGATGCGCGCATGGCGCAGTTTACAGCGGCGACGCGACTTTTATTGATACACGGGTTTATCTTTCGCCGTCACGGACACGACCGTCTTCCCGCGAACCTCCCCGGCCAATGGATGAGCTGGAGGGACAGAAGGATTTAGGGGATAAGTTTTGCCATCAAAAGTAAGGTCGGCCTCATATCCAGGCAAAATACCTCCGCCCGCCACCACGACGGATATGTCATGCCATCCATTTGTTTTCGTGACCAACACGCGGATTGGAAGCCGCGTAGCGGTGGTTTTTGTGAGGACCCTGTAAGACGGGCCCTCGGAAGTCAAGATCAACATGATGCAGCCGCCAGACCCACACCACTCTCGGCCTGTAAGATAAACAATGACCTCCTTCGTTCCATCGTCCCTAAGATCGACGAAAGCAGAGGAATAACGCGTCGCTCGCTGTTGTTCGAAAGGTGGATATGGTTCTCCCAAATATTTCTGGATAAATTCTGTCAAGCGGTTGGGTTGGGACTGTGCTGTCGCACAGGATATGGCGCACAGGACGGAAAGCAAAGCAACCGCGAGTTGGCGCATTCGGAAGAACCTCAAGATAGCATTTTCCTTTTCATTATGCCGCAAATCTTCGAGAAGCTTGTAGTCGTTGGCCACACATCGCATGTGGACTCAGCGAACGACTAAGGAACTCATCATTCCCGGTCTCTGGCCAAACCAGTGGCAAACCGGAGATTGCACTATTACTTGCGCACATCATTGGTTTCGCGATGGATCGGGTGCGTGTACTCTGTAACTGATTGCGCATGAAGCAGAGATGCGCTCTGACTGCTTGTGGAGGAGAGACGACTGATGCCCAAGAAGAAGAAGGCCGTGAAAGCCGCCGCGCCCAAGAAAGTAAAAGTAAAGGCAGCAAAGCCCAAGGCGAAAAGGGCTGCCAAACCGAAGGCAAACAAAGTTGCCAAGGTCCTGAAGCCCAAAGTGAAAAAGGCCGCCAAGCCAAAGGCGAAGAAGGCTCTCAAGGCGCTGAAGCCGGCGGTCGAGGAGCGGGAGCAGATGATCAGCTCCGAGACGCTCTTCGAGGGGCCGCTCTTCCGCGTGGTGCACGACAAGCTGCTCGAGCCCGGCGGACGGCCCAGCGAACGCGACATCATCCGCCATCACGGCAGCGTGGTGATCCTGGCCATGGACAACACCAAGAGCAAGCGCGATCCATGGATCGTGATGGAGCGGCAGTACCGCCATGCCGCCGGGCAGTATCTGTGGGAGCTTCCGGCCGGCAAGCTCGAACCGGGCGAAGACGCGATGGCCGGAGCGCAGCGCGAATTGGCCGAAGAGACCGGCTACGGCGCAAAAAAGTGGAAGCCTTTTCTGGTCTACTACGCCAGCCCCGGCTTTCTGGGCGAATCGATGCAGGTCTTCATTGCCGAGGGGCTGGTGGCGGGAGACGCGCATCCGGAAGACGACGAGCAGATCGATTTTCGTCTGGTCAAACTCTCCGAGATCCTGAAAATGATCGACAAGGGCGCGATTCTCGACGGAAAGACCCTGTGCTCGGTGCTTTTGTACGCGCGCAAGACGGCGGGAAAACGTAAATAGCAGCGTCGGTTTTCAATCGAATCAACAGCTTCCGAGAAGGGCCTGCGCGCATGCGCCGGCCCTTTTTCATTTGCTTGAATTTGTTCAAAGAAGTTTTCAATCTTTAAGCTCAGAATTTCGTCTAACTGAGAACCGGCAAGGATATTCCTCGCCAGCCGGTTTTACCGAAGAACAGAAAGGCAAACTCTGTGGCTCAATACAAAGGGAAGGTCAAGTGGTTCAATAACGCGAAGGGCTACGGATTCATAGGCCGTGAAGACGGGCCGGATGTATTCGTTCATTACTCGTCGATCCAGTTGGACGGATACAAGACGCTGAAAGAGGGCGATGATGTGGAGTTCGATATCGTCCAAGGTCAGAAAGGCGCTCAAGCGGATGCAGTAATCCGGCTACGGGACGCCATCCGAAACACGGCGTAGGGGTCTGGAAGATTGTGCTCAAGCGCTACACCACTCCGGAGTGGTGTAGGTGAATTGCGGTCATTTTTCCGGTGCTTGTCACAAAGAGTTCGATCACAAGCAGCCGCCTCATTGCCCATGTTTTCTCGTGCAAATCACCTCTCGGCGCGGCCTGGTTCTGATTGATTTGCAATAGTGGTCCATGGCGTTATGGCTCCGGCCACAACCCAGCGTCTTCTATGGCTTAGCTGCGGCATCGGCAGTCGAATCACTGCGTGCTCTTGAGAAAAACTACGCGATTTTATGGCCCATCGTGCGCTTGGAGGGATAAGATAAGGCGCTATGAGCTTACTCCATCAGGAATCCGGGCGGGAAATCGAAAATGCGGCGCGCGGCGAGGCGTTCACAAAAGGAAGCAGCCACCTGGTATGGGCCAGCCTGATTGCGGTTGTGCTGGTGTCGCTGGTGATCGCTTTTTATGCCTGGACGGGGCGGAAGCCGCCTGTCGTCAGCGGAGAAGTGGTCCAGGTGTGGGCTCATCCGCGCCACGTGCAGACGTCGGGCTTCGATGCAGCCGGCGCCGCCATGGCTGTCGACAGTTTCGACCAGGTGCTGGTTTTCGCCCACATCAAGCTGGAAAACACAACCAAGGACCCGCTCTTCCTGCAAGATATTCTGGCCAATGCCAGTCTCAAAGATGGCATTCTATCCGTCTCGGCGGGGAACGCAGCCCAATTCGAGGAGGTGTTTATCGCCTATCCCGAACTGGCCGCGCTGCACACCACGGCTCTAGCGCCGCGCACCACGATCGCTCCGGGGCAGAAGCTGGACGGAACTGCTTTCTGGGCTGTCCGGCTGACCAAGCAGGATTGGGACGCGCGCAAGGACCTGAACTTCACCTTCAAATTCCAGTATCAGTCCAGCGTGACGCTCGCGCCCCACTCTCCGGTTATTGAACAGTAGGTGGAACCGGCGCGCCTTTGGGCGTCGTAAGATAGCCGCTGATCTGGCCATTCTTGGCGCCAACGGAATTCACCACGATCTCGAAGAGCTGCGGATCCTTGCCGCTGTAGAACTGAAGCGGTTCATTCAGGTTCCGGTCCTTCTTTTCGTACTGCTTGTCGTCGGAGTAAACCATCAGGGTGAACTTGTTCTTCTTGGCGTCAGCCTTCTTCAACTCCAGGCTTACTGTGCCCACGGGCTTCTTCTGGCCTTTGGCGAGGGAGAATTCGTAGTAGTTGCGGTCGCCTTTATGCTTGAGCACTTCCAACTCATCGCGATTGCGGGCAATCAGGCTGCTGTGGTCGCTCAGATCTCCCTTCATCGAGGTCAACTGGCTGATGGCGACGGCCAGGTCGCTCTGCGTCTTGCCGAGATCGGTTTTTACGCCGCCCACGTCGGTCTTCACGCTGGTTACGTCGTTGGAGACGGCTGTCACAGCCTGCGCGGTCTGCTTCTGGGCGCTCTCCAGCCGCTTGGCAGCTTCCTCTTCGTGCTGTTCGCGCACCAGGATCTCTTGCGCGCGAGCGTCCATCTGCTTCTGGGTCAGCCCGAGGGAGTTGCCCAGTTCCTCGGTAGCCACTTTGAGGCGGGCATCGGTTTCGCGCAGGTCCGAGGCCAGCTTCACGTTCTGTTGCTTTTGATCGGCCAGCGCGGCTTCCTGGCCATTGAGGCGGCTGCCGAGCGTGTAGCACCAGATGAGGCCGCCCACCCCAAGCAGCAGGGCCACGGCGATGGCTGCCAACAACGCGCCAGAGTAGCTTCGGGGGGTATCGTTAATCTCTTCACTCATGTCAATGCCTTTCGTAGGCGGCGCGCCCAAGCGAACCGCTTGTTGTGGTCTGGCGCCTACCGTTGAGGCTGGACGCCGTTCAAAGATGATTTCTCTACCGGGGTTCCCGTTTCTCTGCCGGGATTTTCTCCGGAATGCCGAATGTTGAAGCTTTCGCTTCGGACGCCTCCAAGGCAACTGACTGGCAGCTAACAGAATATAGAATTATTCTCACCTTGTGCAGAAAAGCTGCGCCAATTTGATCAGCGCGTTACGGGGTAAATCGGGGGGCCTGAACGATTTCGCCTCTTTGCCGTCCCGCAATTCGTGACAAGCGGGGAATCACTAAGATATAAACGTCTATACAGCACATTCTGGCTCCGGGCGCTTTTCTCAAGGCCAGGACAGCCGCCCCACCATCAGGAATTCATCGCAAGGGGGAGATCCAAGGGCTATGTCGACCGCTGTCGCTGGAAAAGGTTTGGAAGGAATCGTCGCGGCCAACTCCGGGATCTGCTGGATCGACGGAGACGCGGGCGTATTGTCTTATCGTGGGATCGACATCCACGAGCTGGCCGTGCATTCGAACTTCGAAGAGACCACCTACCTGCTGTGGAATGGAATTCTGCCCAATCCCATCGCCCTGCGCGAGTTCCAGTCGCAGCTCTCGATGGCCAGGGGGCTGGATTTCCGCATCGTCGACATGCTGCGCGGCATTCCCGCCTCCGCGACTCCAATGGAAGTGCTGCGCACAGCCGTATCGGCCTTGAGCTTCTACGACGCCGACGAAAAAGACAACTCCCACGATGCCAATGTGCGCAAGTGCTACCACCTCACGGCCCAGATGGCCATGATCGTAGCCATCTACGATCGGCTGCGCAAAGGCCTTGATGTGGTGCCTCCGGACCGCTCGCTCAACCACGCGGCCAACTTTCTCTGGATGCTCAATGGCGTCAAGCCCTCAGAAACCGCCGTCAAGACCATGGACATGGCGCTGGTGCTGCACGCCGAGCACGAGCTGAACGCTTCAACCTTTGCCGCCCGCGTCATCGCCGCTACCCTGGCCGACGTTCACTCGGCCATCACCGGCGCGATCGGCGCGCTCAAGGGCCCCTTGCACGGCGGCGCCAACGAGGGCGTGATGCGCATGCTTTACGCCATCGACAAGGCCGGCGCCGACCCGGTCGAATATGTGAAGAACATGCTGGCCGCGCGGCAAAAGATCTCGGGCTTTGGCCACCGCGTCTACAAGACCGAGGACCCCCGCGCCACGCACCTGCGCAAGATGAGCGAGCAGTTAGGCAAGGATGCCGGCGTACCCAAGTGGTACGAGATGTCCCGCGCCATCGAGCTGCACATCAACGCCGACAAGAAGCTGAACGCCAACGTGGATTTCTATTCGGCCTCGACCTACGCGACCCTGGGCATCGACATCGACCTTTATACGCCCATCTTCGCCATCAGCCGCATTGCCGGCTGGGCCGCGCATGTGATCGAGCAGTTGGACGACAACCGGCTTATCCGTCCCCGCGCCGAGTACATCGGCCCCGTCTATCCAGCGCCCTACATTCCCATGGAGGAGCGGGGGTAACGCAAGGCCCCGAAAACCTCTGTGCTGCTCAACGAAATAGCGGTATCATAGAGCTGATATGGCGCACTACGTTACCATTACGACGCCGGTGCCGACCTGGAAGCAGGCGGTGAAACGGCTTGGTCTGTCCAAGAGCGACCAGAGATTCGTTGAGTGCCTTTTTGATCCCAAGTGCCCTAAACAACCGGGGGTTAGTGCTGTGAAGGCAGGATTGGCTGATTCCGTACGAGCCAAATCCGGGAACAAGGGAGCGCTCACGGTCGAGAGAAAGCCAAGAAGCCGTGCGCGCAAGGCCGCCTGAACGATCAAATAACGCCGTATTCCTGAATATCCCATATGACGATAAGTTCAGCCGTCTGTATCTTGCCTACATTGCAGGCTTGATTCATCTCGGCCTGGACCCGTGCGCAACGTTCGAAATACCAGGCGGGCGAAATCGCCTGGATAAGATTCTCGAGCTGATCCGCAGTTGCCGCTACTCGATTCACGATCTTTCCAGAGTGCAACTGGATCGGACTCCTCCCGCGACGCCGCGCTTCAATATGCCTTCCGAGCTTGGCCTTGCCGTAGCTTCGGCCCAAGCCGATTCTGCCTTGGATGGTTTGTTCGTATTTGAGACCGTTTATCGCAGAGCATCGAAGTCGCTGAGCGATTTGAGCGGCATCGATCCCAATAATCACTGCGGAACAGTTGAAGGCGTGATGCGGGAGCTTTGCAACGCCTTTGTGCTTAAGCCACCCCGTGAACGGACCTCGGTGGACGAAATGATGAAGACCTACAGAGCTGTCTCTGGCCGGGTCGGAGAGATCCTGCGTCAAACGAGAGCACAGAGTCTTTTCGAGAAGAGTGTCTTCAAGCTGCTCTATTCCACTTCTGTAAAAGCCGTCAACTCTCGATCCACCCTTTAGAGCCAACTAAGAATAGGGTTCCCCTTGCCGCTGCTTCCACAGCAGATAGAGCGCCCATGCTGACAGGGTGCAATTGTCGCGGATTGCGCCCGAGAGCATCCTCTCTTCGAATTCGGCGATCGAGACCGAGCTGACGATCATGTCGTGCTCCTCGGCGTCCGGTTTTCTTGCGGTCTCGGTCAAGCCGGTGGCCAGAAAGACGTGCTGTTTTTGTCTGGCGAATCCATAAGAAACCCACAACTCGCCCAGGCGGATCATCTCGGCGGCTTCGAGGCCGGTCTCTTCTTTTAGTTCGCCGCGCGCCAGCTCTTCGGGTGATTCGATCTCCATCTCCCAGCCGCCCTGCGGCAGCTCGAGCGCCCGCTCTTGAATGGTGTAGCGGAACTGCTCGACCAGCCAGATGCGGCCCCGGTCGATGGGCAGGATAATCGCAGCGTCATCCTTCTCCACCACGCCGTAGATGCCCTCGACGCCGTTGGAGCGGAGAATCCGATCCTCGCGCACACGCAGCCAGTGGTTGCGATAGACTTCGCGGCTGGAGAGCGTGGTGATCGAGGGGACAGCAGTGGGTGCTGCTGGATTCATAGGGCCTCCTTCGCGGCCAGCAACCTTAAGCATAGGCGGTTTCGCATGACGCCATGATGAAATGCTCGATTATTCCTCGCGCAGCCGGTACCGCCGGTACCGCCCGATCAGCGACGCCGGCCCTCTGACCCTTAACCGGACAAGGTTGCCTTCGTACTCCCGCGCATGCACAACCATCCCCGCTTCGACCGCGGCCAGCACCGCTCCGTCCTGCTGCGGCACACGCAACTCAGCTTCAATGACCGGATCGGAATTGAGCGCGCGATCGATCGCCAGAATCAGCGCATCGATGCCTTCGCCAGTCCGTGCCGAGACGGCCACTTCACCGGACGACTGGCTCCGCTCGGCCAATCCTGCCCGCTCGTGTTCCCCCAGCAGATCGATCTTGTTCAGTACCTCGATGCGCGGCTTGCCCAGGGATTCGAGTTCATCGAGAACCCGCTCGACCTGAGCCTTTTGTTCCTCTCCATACGTCGAGGCCGCGTCGCGAATGTGCAGGAGCACCTCGGCCTGCGCCACCTCTTCGAGCGTTGCCCGGAAGCTCGTGACAAGGGTGTGCGGCAGGTTGCGGATGAAGCCGACCGTATCCGATAGAAGCACCCGGCGGCGGCTGGGCAGGTCAATCACGCGCAATTTAGGGTCAAGCGTGGCAAACATGCGCGGCGATTCAAGCGCCTCGGCGCCGGTCAACTGATTGAAGAGCGTGCTCTTGCCGGCGTTGGTATAGCCCACCAGGGCCACTGTCGGCACGGGCACAGCCTCGCGGCGCTGGCGCTGCTGCTTGCGTACGCGGCGGACCGATTCCAGTTCGAGCTTCACGTGGTCGATGCGGCGCTGAATCTGGCGGCGGTCGGTCTCCAGCTTGGTTTCGCCCGGTCCGCGGGTTCCGATGCCGCCGCCCAGTTGGGACATCGCCTTGCCTTTGCCGGCGAGGCGCGGCAGCATGTATTCAAGCTGCGCCAGCTCGACCTGCAATTTGCCTTCGCTGGTGTGGGCGTGGCGGGCAAAGATGTCCAGGATGAGTTGTGTGCGGTCGAGAACCCGGCAAGGCAGCGCGGCATCGAGATTGCGCAACTGGGTCGGGGTCAGATCGTGGTCGAAGAGCACCAGATCGGCGCCTGTCGAGGCAGCGACCCCGGCAATCTCCTCTACCTTGCCCTTGCCGATCAGCGTGGCCGGATCGGGATGCGCGCGCCGCTGCAAAATCTCAGCTACAACTACGCCGCCGGCGCTCGCCACCAGCTCACGAAACTCGGCAAGAGACTCTTCTGCGTCCAGTTCTGTGCTGGAATGCCCCTGAGCCGCGCGGATCGGAGAAAGGCTTGCAAGCGGGAGATCGACGGACTCGGGCGCATCCCGATCGAGTCCGAATTCAGGTCCAGCCTCGCCGGCGCGCACCGCCGCCTGCCGCGCTCCCACCTGAGCGGCGCGGTTGCTGCGGGAGCGGACCCCGAGGTCCACGCCCACCAGGACCGCACGTTCCGGAATGACCCCGCCGCGATCTGGACGTTTGTCCGAAGGCTTCGAGCGAGGGCCAAAACCGGGTGTCCTGTTCTCCTCAGCGGCCAACTGGAGATGCCCCACTCGCGCTATCGCGGTTCCCCGATAACCGTAGGCGTGAGCGCTGAGGGAACTACGGACGGACCGCCGCCGTTGATCGCAGAGACCGCTCGATGCTCACTGTGCAGCACAGCCCGGTTGCTCACAACGGTCGAAATCGCGTGCTTGAAGATCAACTGCTCCTGACTGTTGTTCTCGAGAAGCACGGAATACTTGTCAAAGGACCGGATCTTCCCGGTGAGCTTGACCCCGCTGACCAGATAAACGGTGATAGGGGTCTTGTCCTTGCGAACCGTGTTCAGAAATGTGTCCTGAATGTTTTGTGCCGGCTTGTTCTCCATTTGCCGATCTCCTGCCTTTTTCATTGGGGGTGAACGCAATTGAAACATGCGTTTTCTTGCAAACCAGCGGGCGCGGCGCCAGAAGCCCCAGAGCCGCCCATTCCCGCAATGTGACTACGATATAGGGCCGCGCCAACCTTTTCAACCGTGAGTTGTAACAATCTTCACTTTGAATGTCGGTTTCCGGAATTGATTTTGGGATCTGGAGAGCCAGGAGGCTGGTAGCATGGGGTAATGAGGGCCGCTGCCAACCCGCCTCAGACCCCAGCCGCAACAGCCCAGCCGGTTCCCATGCTGGACCTCAAGCGCCAGTACCGCCCCCTGCACGATGAACTGCTTGAGGCGGTCGGCCATGTGCTTGAGACGCAACAGTTCATTCTCGGCGAGCCGGTTGCCGCCTTTGAGAAATCAGCCGCTGCCCGGCTGGGAGTAGCTCACGCCGTCGGCTGCTCCTCCGGCACTGACGCTCTCTGGCTGGCCCTTGCCGCCGCCGGTGTCGGCCCGGGAACGGCTGTCATTACTACCCCCTTCAGCTTCTTTGCCTCGACGAGCGCCATTCTGCGCACCGAGGCCACTCCGCTGCTGGCCGACATCGATTCCACCACCTTCAACCTTGACCCCGCTGCAGCCGAAACCGTCCTGAAAGGCGAGCGCGGCGCGGAGGTCAAGGCGATTCTGCCGGTGCATCTCTATGGTCAGTGTGCCGATTGGCATGCCTTTTCGCGTCTTGGTCATGAGTATGGGCTCAAATTGATCGAAGACGCCGCCCAGGCCTGGGGCGCGGAGTGGAACGGCGCGAAGGCTGGGTCGTTGGGCGATGCCGCCGCTTTCAGCTTTTATCCCACTAAAAACCTGAGCGCGGCAGGCGACGCAGGCATGATCACGACCAACTCAGACGACTTGGCCGAACACGCACGAATGCTGCGCCAGCACGGCATGAGACAGCGCTACTATCACGAAGAGGTTGGCTGGAACACGCGCCTGGACGGCATTCAGGGCGCCATCCTCGGGGTCAAGCTCAAATATATCGACGGCTGGAATAAAGCCCGGCGTGCGGCGGCCCGGCGCTACCATGCGCTCTTTCATGCCGCCGGGCTGGTCGAGGCCGGACCCTATCCAGCACATGGCGTCATCCTGCCCCACGAGGTTCCGGGCACCCGCCACGTCTGGCACCAGTACGTGATCCGCACAGCCCGCCGCGACGCCCTGCGCGCATTTCTCACCGGGCGCAAGATCGGCTCGGAGATTTACTACCCCGTTCCGCTGCATTTGCAGGAGGCCTTGAAGAGCCTCGGCTATGCCGAAGGAAGCTTCCCCGAGGCGGAACGCGCCGCGCGCGAGGTCCTGGCCCTGCCCATCTTCCCCGAGCTGCGCGAGGACGAGCAACAGACGGTGGTTGCCGCGATTGCTGACTTCTTGAGCTGAACGAATAGGGCATAAGGTAGGAAAGACTTTAGATCTCGCTCCCGGTTCCTTCAAGGCCGCTCCCTGAGTGACCCGGCGATTCAGCGCGAAGAAAGCATCGCTTGCTTGCCAGTCTGGGCCGCTGTTGACTTCAAGGTAACTTCCGAGTAGGGGACCATCCAGGTGCAACACCAATCCAGACCCTGCGGCTTCGTTCTCGCCGGCAATCCGGAAGTGATTCTCGAATGACGCTAACAGTGAGCGATCAATGCTGCCACATGTTTGGCGGTTCTTCGCGAGAAGTCGAAAGAAGCCCGGAGTGCGTCTTGTGCCACACCAGAGCCTGCGACTCTCATCCCTAATCCTGGTCCCTATTGCTGCTGTTGCTGTTGTTGCTGCATCTGCTGCAAGTCGATAAATGGAATCGGAGACTCGGGGGGCTGCTGGGCGCGCTCGACCAAGACGCTCCAGTCGTCGGGGATGGGAAGTTTGCGGTCCAGAGCCGGCGGCTCGGCGCTGGCCTCGACGTGCACCGCAACATAGAGCTCGCTGTCTGTGCTGCCGCGGAAGATGCCGTGCGTGGGCGGCACGTCGGCGTAGTCGCGGCCCACGGCGGTGCGGATATGGCGATGATGAGCGACAAGATTATTCGTAGGATCGAAGCCCACCCAGCCCAGATGCGGCAGCAGCACGTCGACCCAGGCATGGGTGGCATCCGGGGTTGATCGGTCGTGATCCTCGCTGGCCCGGTAGAGATAGCCGGAGACATAGCGGGCAGGAATCTTGACGTGCCGCAAGAGGGCGATCATGGTGTGCGCGAAATCCTGGCAGACGCCTTTGCCGCTTACGATCGCTTCGTCGATGGGCGAATCGACGCGGGTCGAGCGCGGCTCGTAGTCGAAGTAATCGAATAGCCTCTGATTCAGTTCCTGAACCAGCATCAAAGGGTCGTCGCGGCGGGTGACGCCCATCTGTTTCGCGAGCAGTGTGAGCGCGGGAGTTTCGACGGCAAAGGTCGAGGGCAGCAGCATCTCCCAGTAGTCGCCGGCCTCGACCATTTCGTCCAAAGCGCCCCAGGCGTCGGGGGAGAGGGAGCTGGGAACATCGGGGAGGCTTTGCTGCTCGATCACCGATTCAGCCACGATGACGAGCTGATTGTGTTCGCCGGGAATATCGAAGTGCTGCACGGTATTCCCCTGGTGGTCACGATAGCTGAAGACGCGGCAGCGGGGGCTGACAGGGAGCGAGAAAGTGAGGCAGTGCTGGTTGGAGTCAGAGCGCGGATGCATGCGCGTCTCCATGATGCTCTCGCTGATCGGCCGCGAGTAGCGGAAGCGCGTGAGATGGCGGATGGAATAGAAGTTCATGCTCGCTCCCGGTGATGCCTAACTTGCCAGCGCGGATTGAATCGAATAGTGCACATAGTAGCGGTAGATCATCTCGTGAATGCGCAGGCATTGTTCGCGGATGGTGTGCAGAAAGGCTGGAGTATCGCCATGGAGTATCTCCTCAATGGTGGTGAAGTTCAGCATGGCGTGCAGCCGGCCGATGGCCGCGGCCAACTCGACAGGCGGGCGACGGCCCCCGATGCGTTGAATCGAGTCGATGGCATCGCGGATCGAGTCAACACAATAGCGGATGGCGTGAGGGAAGTCGTGGTTGAGCAGCAAAAACTCGAGGATGCGGTCGGGAGCGACATCGGCGGTGTAAACCTGGCAGTAAGCCTCGAAGGACGTGCAGCAGCGCAGCAGGCCGACCATCTCAAGATACTGGTAACCGGCGTGCTCGCGCTCCTGCGGATGCAACAGTTCGGGCTGGTGGACCTCGAGCAGCGTGGCCGTAGCGTAGGCCCTCTCAAGATACCGGCCGAGGCGGATGAACTGCCAGCCCTCGCCGTGAATCATGGTGGTGTCGCTGACGCCCTTGAAGAGATGAATGCCATCGATCACCGAAGCCAGCAGATCGTTGATGCTCGAGCTGAACTGCGTCAGCGCCTGCGGCGAATGAATCTGGTGGAAGAGCCGGTTGAGCCGCTGCCACTGCTCGGTCGAGATCTCTTCGCGCACCTGGCGCGCATTCTCGCGCGCGCCGTTGATACAAAACGTGATAGCGGCATGGTTAAGGTTGTCGAATACCAGGTTCCGGGACATCGACTCCAGATCGCCGTTCCATTCCAGTCCCTCTGGCTTTCCCAGAGACGCCACCAGCCGCTCCCAGCGCGTCTCGGCGCTGGCGCCGCCCGTGTCGAGCATCAGGCCCATGGTCACGTCGAGCTGGCGGGTGGTGTTCTCCGCCCGCTCGAGGTAACGGCTCATCCAATACAAGCTGTCGGCAACCCGCGATAGCATGGTCTTGCTCTCCTCAAGCTCCGCTTTGTTGTTACTCCAGAATCCAGGTATCTTTGCTGCCGCCGCCCTGCGAGGAGTTCACCACCAGCGAGCCCTTTTCAAGAGCAACGCGGGTCAGGCCTCCAGGCACGATGTTCACCTTGTCGCCAAAGAGGATGTAAGGCCGCAGGTCCACATGGCGCGGTTCCAGACGATTCCCGATCAGACAGGGCGCACGCGAGAAATCCAGCGTCGGCTGGGCGATGTAGTTGCGCGGGTTGGCCTCGATCTGGCGGGCAAACTCCTCGCGCTGTTTGGCCGTCGAGTGCGGGCCGATCAGCATTCCGTATCCGCCGCTCTCGCCCACCGCCTTGACCACGAGTTTGTCCAGATTGGCCAGCACATGCTGGCGCTGCTTTTCTTCGCCCAGCAAATAAGTCTCGACATTGGGCAAAATCGCATCCTCATTCAGGTAATAGCGGATCATTGCCGGCACATAGGCGTAGACCGCCTTGTCGTCGGCCAGGCCTGTACCGAATGCATTCGTCACCGTCACGTTGCCGGCGCGATAGGCATTGAAGAGCCCCGAGCAGCCCAGCGACGAGTCGGCGCGAAAGATCAGCGGATCGCTGAAGTCGTCGTCCACGCGGCGATAGATTACGTCGACGCGCTTCAATCCATCGGTCGTCCGCATATAGACGACGTTGTCGTGCGTCACCAGGTCGCGGCCCTCGACCAGATCGATGCCCATCTGGCGCGCGAGATAGGTGTGCTCGAAGTATGCGGAGTTGAAGACCCCCGGCGTGAGCAGCACGATATTCGGCTCTGGCCTACCCTCGGGAGCGAGCGATCGCAGCGTCGCCAGCAGCAGTTGCGGGTAGTGCTCGATGGGCCGCACGCCATAGCTCGAAAAAAGCTGCGGAAAGGTCCGCTTCATGACCCTGCGATTTGTCAGCATGTAGCTGACGCCCGAGGGCACGCGAAGATTGTCCTCGAGCACCACAAACTCGCCCGTGTTGAGCCGCAGCAGGTCCGAGCCGACCACCGCGACATAGACGTTGCGCGGCACCTGCAGGCCCCGCATCTGCCGCCGATAGTGCTTGCAACTGTAGACCAGTTCGCTCGGCATCACACGGTCGTTCAGAATCTTGGCGTCGGAGTAGATATCGCGCAGGAAGAGATTGAGGGCCGTGATACGCTGGGTCAGGCCGCGCTCGATGCGGTCCCACTCCACGGCCGTCACCAGCCGGGGCAGCAGATCGTAGGGAAAGATGCGCTCGGTTCCCTCGTCGCGTCCGTAGACGGTGAAGGTAATGCCCTGGGTCAGAAACGAGAGATCGGCCGATTGCTTGCGCCGCTGCAACTCTTCCTCGGGCAGTCGAGCCAGGGTCTCGGCCAGCGCGCGATAGTGCTGGCGCACCTCTCCGCCCGCCTCGCGCATCTCGTCGAATGCGTGGTCGAGCGGATAGTCTCCGTACAGCGAATCCAATTCTAGCGGATGGCTGGCGCTCATGTGGGCTTGCAGCTTTCCTTACCGGGGGAATCAGGGCGGCGATTGGACGGCGGCCTGTTAGGCCTATCCTACCTGAGCCCCTGTGCTTAGATTTTTAGCAGATGGGACATAAGGGATCTGTGAGGAAACAAGAAAACCGGGCGAAGGCTGCTGAATTCCCTGTCCTCGCCCAGAGAGGCTCACACGACCGAGCGGTGTTTGGTGCGCGTGCAACATGAAACGGCTGGCATTGCTGCCAGCCGTTTAGTGTCCTTATTCTCGCCCCGTATTGCGAATATCAATGGCCCTTGTGAGCGGGTTTTGCAGTGTTGTCGTTGTGCTTCTCGTTGTAGATCTGGCGGCTGTTCTTGTTTTCTTCCTGGTTGGCCTGCTTTCTCTGCTGGCCGGTCAGCGCGCCACCGTTCGCGGTGCGCTCGTTGTGCACCTGCTGGGCCACCTTCGACTGGTTCTGATTGGTGCGGGCCGCTTCGCCTGAGGTCATCTGCCCGCTGCGCAGGCCATTGGCCGTGCGCTGTTGCTGGTTGGCTTCGCGGTTGTTCACTTCGTTCGGCTTGACGGTGTTTCCATTGTGCTTCTCGTTGTAGATCTGACGGCTGGCGGCATTCTGTTCGCCATTGATCTGCTGCTTTTCCTGACCGGTTAGCTTGCCGCCATTTGCCGCGCGATCGTTATGTACCTGCTGGTCGATGTGCGACTGGGTGCGCTCCGCTCTGGCGGCTTCGCCCGAGGTCATCTGCCCGCTGCGCAAGCCGTTTGAAATGCGCTGGTCCTGATTGGCCTCGCGCTGGTTGGGGTGGTATTGGCTTCCCATCTTGCGATCGCCAGCAGAGATGGGCTGCGATTGCGCGTGCTGCTGCGCGACCTGGTGATACGAATTGATATTTGAAGCAGCTGTCGTTGCCGGCCGGCCGTGGTTCACCGAGGCAAGCTGAGAACGATCTTGCGCGGCAAAGTGTTCATGCTGCGACTGGTTGGCTGTCGGCTGGATATGGTTCTCGTGTTCGGCCTGCATCTCCATCGGCGAGGGGCGAGCCGAGATGCCGCCGCCGCCATTGAAGCTGACGTGGTTTACATTGACGATGGTGTTCCGCTCGACGATGGTGCGATCTTCGTAGACGTTGGTCACGTGAACGCCACCAAAGTTAGCCACGGCGTGGTTGTAGGCGAAGACTCCGCCGCGCCACTCGCCGCCGAAGAAGCCGACGCCGCCGTAGCCGAATCCGTAGTTAACACCGCCATAGAAGCCGACGTGCGGTCCCCAGTAGCCGGGGTGCCAGGCATAAAGGCCGCCCCCGAATCCCCAGTAGCCGGGGGTCCACAAGACGCCAACACTCGGCGGCTGCACCCAGACTCCGGGAACCCAGTAGTAGCCTGCGTCACCGTAGGCCCAGTAGCCGGGCGTCCAGTGATAGCCTGGCGCAGGCAGCGGAGGCTGCTCGTAAACGGGCAATACCGGAGGAGCAAAGCCAACAGAGATGAAGACGCCTGCGTGAGCCTGGGCGACAGGCAGGACGAGCATGGACGCGACGAGTGAAGCTGCGAGAAGCAGAGAGCGCATTGTTGAGCGAAGAGACATCTTGATTCCTCCATCTACCGGAAAGCGGAGCACTGAATTCGCCCTGGCTACCCGGAGTGTTTTGGGTCCGTTCACTGAAACACGGGTTCCAAATGAATGTTGCTCAAGATTTTAGTGCATTTGGGGAATCGTGGGTATTTTATTCCTTCGTCCGATTCGCCCACCCTATTATTTGGCGCTCTTCAACAGAAAAGCCCCTTGCCTTTCGGCAAGGGGCTTTTCTGGTGGGTCGCTCTCAAAGTTCTTCAGCCGACTCAGGCGCTGAAGAGAAGGATGCCGGCGACCTTTTCTTCGCTGGCATTCTCATCCGCGCTCACCGGCCGATAGTAGAGCTGGTCGGCGTCGAGGTAGACCTCGAGGAAGGCTGGCCGGGCGGTGATCTGTCCGGCGATCAGGGCCTCTGACAAGGGGTCCTCGACATACCGCTGCAGGGCGCGGCGCAGTGGGCGCGCACCGTAGCTGCGATCGATGAGGGTCTTGTCGAGAATCCACTTCTTGGCCTCCTCGGTGACCGAGATGGTGATGGACTTCTGCGCCAGGTTGGCGTTCAACTGCTGAACCAGCAGCTCGACAATCTGGATCAGATCCGAATCGGAGAGGGACTGGAAGAGAATCACCTCATCAAGGCGGTTGAGGAACTCGGGGTTGAAGGTCTTCTTGACCTCCTGCCGGACGAGTTCTTCGATCTTCTCGCTGACCAACTCTTCGCGATCGCTCTGGAAGCCTAGCCCCTGCTTCTTTTGCAAATGACGGGCGCCGATGTTCGAGGTCATGATGAGGATAACGTTCTTGAAGTCGACGGTGTTGCCCAGGCCGTCGGTCAACTGTCCGTCCTCAAAGACCTGCAAGAGAATGTTGAAGACGTCGGGGTGCGCCTTCTCGATTTCGTCGAGCAGGACCACGGAATAGGGGCTCCGCTTGACGCGCTCGGTCAACTGGCCGCCTTCCTCATAGCCCACGTACCCCGGAGGCGAACCAATAAGCTTGGAAACGGAGTGTTTCTCCATGAACTCCGACATGTCGAAGCGGATCAGCGCCTTGTCCGAGCCGAAGAGGAACTGCGCCAGCGTCCGCGCCATCTCCGTCTTGCCGACGCCCGTGGGCCCGAGGAAGAGGAAACTTCCGATGGGCCGCGCAGGCGACTTCAAGCCGGCACGCGAGCGGCGGATGGCGCGAGCCAGAGCGCTGATGGCCTTCTCCTGGCTGATGACGCGCTTGTGCAACTCTTCTTCCACGCGCAGCAGCTTCTGCGTCTCTTCTTCCTTGATGCTGTTGACGGGGACGCCGGTCCAGCGACTGACCACGTCCTCGATGTCTTCGCGGCCAACTATCCCCGCAGCCGAGTCATCGAGATGGTATTTGTCGCGCATGCCGCGCAGGCTCTCGCGCTCCTTGCGCTCTTCGTCGGAGTAGAAGCGGGCTTTCTCAAACTCATGGTTCGCAATGGCCGAATCCATGCGATGAACGATGAACTTGATGCGCTTCTGGACCTCGGTGATCTCTTCTGGCAGCGAGGTTTGGCGCAGCTTGACGCGCGCGCCGGCCTCGTCGATCAAGTCAATCGCCTTGTCGGGCAGGAAGCGGTCGGGAATGTAGCGATTCGAATGGGACACGGCAAACTCAATCGCGGCATCCGTATAGCTGACGGCGTGGAACTTCTCGTAGCGATCCTTGATGCCGTGAATGATCTTGATGGCGTCAACTTCGTTGGGCGGCGGCACTTTGACGGCCTGGAAGCGGCGCTCGAGGGAGCGGTCCTTCTCGATGGACTTGCGGAACTCGGCCGGGGTGGTTGCCCCAATGCACTGAATCTCTCCGCGAGAAAGCGCCGGCTTGAGAATGTTGGCCGCGTCGAGCGAACCCTCGGCCGAACCTGCACCAACGAGCGTGTGCAGCTCGTCGATGAAGATGATGGAGTTCTGATTTTCCATCAGCTCTTTCATGATGGTCTTGAGCCGCTCTTCAAACTGGCCGCGGTATTTGGTTCCGGCCACGATGAGCGAGAGGTCGAGTCCGAGGACGCGCTTTTCAGCCAGGAAGCTGGGCACCTCGCCGTCGGCGATGCGCTGCGCGAGGCCCTCGACGATGGCCGTCTTGCCTACACCGGGCTCGCCGATGAGCACTGGATTGTTCTTGGTGCGGCGGCAGAGGATCTGGATAACGCGCTCGAGTTCTCCGTCGCGGCCAACCAATGGATCAAGCTGCCCGTCCATCGCGGCCTGTGTAAGATCGCGGCTGAACTCGGCCAGCAGACTGCTCTCACGCTGGCGCTGTTGCGGCGGGGTCTTCTCTTGCGCGGTGCGGCCCAGGTCTTCGCGGATCTGCGCCAGTTTGAGGCCACGCTCCTGCAAGATCTCCGACGCAAAGCACTTTTCCTCGCGCAACAGACCGAGCAGCAAATGCTCTGTTCCAATATGTTTGTGGCCCAGCCGTTCGGCCTCTTCAGCGGCATAGGCGAGCACGCGCTTGCATTCGTTCGAGAGCGGCAGGTCCACAGAGGTCGAGACCTTTTCGCGAATGGTTGTATGCGCCTCAATCTGCTTGCGAATCGATTCCACCGAAGCGTGCGAGCGCAGGAAGCGGTTGGTTAATGCCTTGTCCTCGCGCAAGAGACCCAGCAGCAGGTGCTCGGTCTCGATATAGGGCGAACCGAACTGGCTGGCCTCATACCGCGCGAAGAAGATCACGCGCCGTGCCTTCTCTGTGTAGCGTTCGAACATGTGATCCCCCTTCTATCGGCTATCGGCTGGAGTGACCGTCCGGTTTACGTCACCCCAACGACGAAGACCTGTCGTCGGGGAGCCCGCTTCCGGCTTCAGCCCACCCGCACGCGCCCTATTTCACTTGCATCGCCGCCGGGACCCTGGGAAATACTCTCTCGGTCCCGACAAGCCCTTATAGGATGGCTTAGATGTCTCTTTAGCCCCTTAAGTCTTTCGCGATCAAGCTGCGGAAGAGACTCCCACCCTGCCCTGTCAACCGTGACGGGACGGAATCATCCAATCTCGATTGGTTAGTAGTTAGACCCAAAAGCGCATGAAAAGGCGCATTTTTTGGGGCCTGCTTGCTTAACGTCAAACACTTGCAGTTTTTGCCGGCGCGACCGGTTGTTCCCCGGCCATTTTTCCCGCGGCAAGTTTTCCAGCTTCCAGCCGCAAGATTCGCGTACAGCGTGCCGCTAGGTCAAGGTTGTGCGTCACAAGAATCGACGTCAGGCCGTGACTTCGGTGCAGCCGCTCAACCAGATCAAAGACGCGTCCGGCGGTCGTCTCGTCCAGATCGCCGGTGGGTTCGTCGGCCAGCAGCAGCCGAGGATTGTTGACCAGCGCGCGGGCCAGCGCAACACGCTGCTGCTCGCCGCCTGAGAGTTCGCCGGGGCGATGGTCGCCGCGGTCTTCCAAACCGACCTCGCCAAGCCACTTTGCCGCGGTTGCGAAGGCCTCGCGTTTGTTTGTGTTGCGCGCCATCAAGGGCATGGCTACGTTTTCCAGAGCCGTAAACTCCGGCAACAAATAATGAAACTGCCAGACGTAGCCGATTTCGCGATTGCGAAAGGCTGCCGCCTCGCGTTGCCTGAGTTGAGTCAAGTCGGTGCCGGCACAGTTTACCGTGCCTGCCGTGGGTGCGTCGAGCGCGCCGAGGATGTGCAAAAGCGTACTCTTTCCCGCGCCCGACTGGCCCACGATGGCCACCATCTCGCCGGGCTGGATCTCGAAGCCCAGTCCGCGAAAGAGAGTTAGCGCGCCGCGTGCGGTGGTGTAGGTTTTTTCGAGATCTCTTACCTGGATAATCGGTGCGACCACAGGGGTTTGGCTGGATTGCTGGCGCTCGTCGGCCCGCGACTCCGGAGCCCGCGCTGTGCGGGTCTCCTGTTCGGCCGCCGCTGGAGAAGTCTGGGTCATCCGGTTACTTCTATTTTACTTTGCTGGGGTTGGCCTCCGTGCCGGCTGGGGTTCCTTTGGTCACTGCTGGCGGTGCAAGTGCCGCGGGGTTGATGCGGGCGATGCGGCCGTCGGGTCCGACTACGAAGGGAAGCGAGAGGGCATTCCAGTTGCCGTCGTCGAGCGGCTGCCAGGTCTTGCCGTCGTCGCGGCTGATATCGCTGCCGTTGGTGCCGACGGTGATCCAGGCTTGGAGTGATTCGCCCCATTGGACGGCGGAGCGAAAGCCGTGGGGCTGGGTGGTGGAGGCGGTCCAGGTCAGGCCGCCATCGGACGATCTGGCAGCGATGCCAGTGGGTTCATTCGGTTTGGTGTAGTTGCCACCAACAGCAAGCCAGTGACGCCAATCGCGATATTCTATGGCGAATATACCTGCAACTGTGCCTTTGGAGAACATTGGCAACGCTGAAGAAGTCCACATTGCTTTTCTTGTGCAAGGATCACATTCGTAGAAGAGTCGAGCTCCAGACGTGCTTCCTGTGCCGAATGCGGAAACCCCATCATCCCATAAGACAACCAATGAGGAGTTACTTGCGGCGAATGCACCTTCCTTTGCATTACTCCGAAGACCATTATCATGGATTTTTTCCCAAGTCGTTCCGCCATCCGCCGTACTAAGAACTGTGAACTCGCTGCCTACTGGGTCGCCCAGAACCATGAGGTTGTTATTATCAGCAACGCTGAATGCATCCCAGAAGCCATCCTTGTCCGGGTTCATGAACACTAGCTTCCACGTATTGCAGCCGTCGGTTGTCTTGTATAGTCTGCTTTTCTCGCCCGGCCCGCTTGCCATCACAATTGCTGTGTCGCCATCCCAGGCTTGCACGCCGCGAAAGTCCAGCGTCGAGCCATCCTTTGCCGCATCGGGGACAGCGCACTTCGTCCAATGCGCGCCGCCGTCGGTGGTCCTCAACACAGTCCCGCCCGTTCCGCTGGCCCAGGCGACTGTTCCATCGACAGTGTGAATCCCGCGCAGACCAGCGGTTGTGCCTGAGTCCTGCATCTGCCAGACCACGGGAGAAGGAACCGGAGTCTGCGCGGTCGCGAGGGTCATACCCGCCAGAAAAGGAACAAGGTGAATCGGATTCATGGCTCGCAGTATAGATGCGCGCTCCACTTCAAAGCTACCCTGGTATCAATAGTCGATCTTGTTGGTTGATGCGATCCACGCGGCGAAGCTTGTCCAGGCTTCTTCGCTGAGCAGTTGAGAGACGGGGAGCAACTGGCGACCGGCCTTGTCTTTGCGCAGTTCACGGTAGAGAAAGTCGTCGTCGAAGCCGGCGCGGGCGGCATCGGCTGCACTGGCGCCATAGTAGATCGCATCCATGCGCGCCCAGTGCGCCGCGGCGAGACACATCGGGCAGGGTTCGCAACTGGAATAGAGTTGGCAGCCGGCAAGCGAGAATGCGCCTAGCGCTTTGGCGGCGGCGCGGATGGCGTTCACCTCGGCGTGGGCCGTGGGGTCATTCGTGGCAGTCACGCTATTCGCGGCCTCCGAGACGATCTTTCCGTCACGCACAATCACCGCTCCAAAGGGCCCGCCCGCGCCGCTGACGACATTCTCGGTGGCCAGGGCGATGGCGCGGCGCAAGAACCCGGGATTGGGCTGAGTGTGCATCGCCTAATGGTAAGGCAAAAGAGCAGGGAACAGGGAACAGAGACCTGTCTCTGAAATTCGTTGTATTTGCCGAGGGAGGGTTAGGCATGATGAAACACCGGAACCGCAGGTCCTTCGACTCCCATCGCTTCGCTTCGGTCGCTCAGGATGACATGCATTTTGTGAACGAACCTCAGAGATTGGGGATTGGGATTCGGGATCAGCAGACAGTGGATCACTGGCGGTGAACATAGGCATGTGACAAGAGATGTGGAAAAACCGGCAAGCAATTCGGGCCATCTTCGCGGGGCGCGATCCAACACAAAACAATGGCCCGGCAAGCCGAATTGCGTACTCCTTTTGCACATCGGCCGCGGCTCTGGCAAGCCGGAAACCGTGAATTTACGGTTGAATTTCGCGCAATTGGAGCTATTCTGTCAGTACCCCCGCAGTTCCGGCTGGACCACTCAAACGAACGATCAACATTCGCAAGCGGTTCCGTCAACTCCAGTATTTCAACTGTTGAACTTCAAATTTCTCTTGTCAGCCAAAAGTTTTTTGAACTGATCAAAAGACCCATGGGGAGATCCCTTTTCCGAGGCCTGCGTCATGAGACATTCTCTATGTACGTTTTCATCTTTGCTTCCCTGGCTGCCGGCGGTTGCGGCAGCCTTTGCGCTGTGCGGCTCATCGCTCGTGGCACAGCAGACGCTTGGCGGCATCACAGGCGAGGTCACCGATGCGTCAGGCAGCGTGATTCGCAACGTGAAAGTGATTGCGGTCGACGAACAGACCTCTCTGACGCGGACGGCCAGGACGAACGACTCAGGCGTGTATGCCTTTGTGAACCTGCCCATCGACACGTACACGCTGACCTATACCGCCGAGGGCTTCGAGGCGCAGAAGACGCAGCACATCACGGTGCAGGCCAACCGCACCGCCACGGTGAATGCCACTCTTCAAGTTGGCCAGACTACGACGACGGTTGAAGTGCAAGCCTCGCCGCTGATGAATGCAGTCGACACCACCGTCGGCTATGTTCTGGATAAGTCGGAGATCGAAGCGGTGCCGCTGGCCACGGGCAGCTTTACCGGCCTGGCCACGCAATCGGCGGGAGTCAGCGCGGAGTTGAGCAGCGGAACGGGCGCGAACTCGGGCCTGGGCAATGCGCCGATCTGGGCCAACGGGCAGCGCGATACGTCGAACTCGTTTTTGCTGAATGGCGTCGATGCCAGCAACTTGTTCAACGGCAAGAGCACCAGCCAGGTAGCCTCGGCGCGCGTCATCAATTCGACCGGTGTCCAGACCAGCCCCGGCGGCGGAGGCGGTGTCATCCAGTCCGCGGCCTCGATTTATCTCTCCATCGGCAACGCCATCCCAACGCCGGCGCCTGAGACGATCACCGAAGTCCGGGTCAACGCATCGATGTACGATGCGCAGCAGGGCTCGACCTCGGGCGCGCACATCGATCTGAGCACGGCCTCGGGAACGAATCAAGTTCACGGCACAGCTTACGTGCACCGCGGCACGAATTGGATCAACGCCGCTCCATTCTTTTTCAATCAGGACCCGGATGTTCCGGCCAACGACAAGGTGCCGCAGTTGCACCGCTACATTGCCGGCGGCACCGTGGGCGGCCCGATTATCAAGGACAAGCTTTTCGGCTTTCTCGCCTATCAACACCTTCACGTCTCTGACCAGGAACTTGGCGACTCGTTTCTCGATGTCCCTGTTGGCCTGAGCGACGACCGCTCGCAGGGTGGTCTGTTGACGGTTGCCAACAACTCGTTCGGCGCAAATTTGAATAATCCGGCCATCACCACCGTCGACACACTGGCCTGGCAATTGTTCAACTCGCCAGCGCTTCCCGGCGAGCCGGGCAAGTGGCTCATCCCCAACGATGCGCTCAACGGCACTCCCCCTACCGTTGCCCATCTCGACAACGCCTTTATTCCCGGCACGGGAAGGTTTACGGGGGATCTGGCGGTGGCCGACCTCGATTTGAACGCGACCGCCAGAGACACGCTCAGCCTCAAATACTTTTACCAGCACGATCCAACCATCGCGCCCTACGCATACTCGAGTGTTCCCGGCTTCACCGAGTACCTTGACTCGGGCGCGCAGGTCCTGTCGTTTACCAACACTTTGATCGTCAAGTCGAATCTCTCGACCACACAGACCCTGGGCGTGCTGCGCGAGAAGAACTGGGGCGACAATGAACAGGCATTCGGCCCCAACGCTATACCGGGCGGCACGGCGGGCACCGGGTCAATCAATGTCTTCGGATCGAACTATTTCCCCGGTGTCTCGATCGTCAATGTTCTGGGCCAGTATCAGCCGGTCGGGATTCCACTGGCAGCGGTGCTGAATATCGGTCCCAACGCGGAGTCGCAGTCCGCCAATACAGGCGTCTTCCAGAACCGTCTTGCCCCCTCGGGAAATGCCATCTGGACGCTGGGCAAGCACACTCTAAGCTTCGGAGCCAGCTTTACCTATACGCAACTGAATACCATCGACAAACGCACCGGCACGGGCACGGTTGCAACCGATGACTTCAGCCAGTTTTTGCAGGGTTTTGTCTCGCCCGGTAGTTCGGCCTCAGACTTCTACGTCACATCATTTCTCGAGGGCAACGCCAGCCGCTACTATCGCGCCAACCAGCTCGGCACCTACGTTCAAGACAAGTACCAGATCACTCCGGCTTTGTCGCTGACGGCCGGCGTCCGTTATGACTGGGACGGAGGCCTGACGGAAAAGTATGGCCGGATCTTCAACTTCGATCCCAAGCGCTATAGCTACAACATGGGTTCCGACACCATCGAAGATCCGGGCCTGATCATTGCCGGCAACAACTCCAACGGCACCAGCGGCGTGAGCAATACCACACTGACCGGCCGCCAGTGGGGCATCGGTCCGCGCGTGGGCGCCGCATGGCAGCCGGGGATCTTCCACAGCAAGGTGGTCGTGCGCGCCGGGAGCGGCATCTACTACGATCGCGGCGAGCTCTTCACCTATCTCTCGCCCGGATACGCCATCGGTTCGGTCACGGGTGGCCCCTTCGGCGTCAACCAGCAGCTTCCATTCGTCACGGCCACAAGCTGCCCGACGATTTCGCGCTCTCTCTACGGCACCGGCGGAACCACGCCTACTCCCGATGTTTACGTGCCCACCTGCGGAGGCAACAACGCGTTTGGATTTCCGACAGGCCTGCCGACAGCCGAAACCGGCAATCTCGAAAACCCCTATGGCATGACTCCGCCGACACCAATCGCGAACCCCAAGGCTTCCGATCTCGGCAACTACCTTCCTAACGCCTGCAGCATCGTGAACACAGGGTTGGGGGGCGTATCAGGAATCTGCCCCACGGGCGTGATCAACAACGGACAACCCATCTCGCTCGGCGTCTACGACCGCGCCAACAAGCTGCCCTACACGATCAACTACACGCTGGATATTCAATGGCAGCCGCGCGGCGACCTGGCCATCGAATTGGGCTATGTGGGCAACGTGGGCCGCCACCAGGTGATTCCTGTGCCTTTCAACCAGCCGAATATCGTCTCCTCTTCCAACCCCGCGCTACCGGGCAGCGCCTACCAGCAGAATTACAGCTACGGGTACAACGTTCAATCGAGCACGAACAACTGCTACGGAAGCAGCAGTCCCGCGCCCATTGCGCTGCCAGACGGCACCTGTTACCAGACCAACTATGAGGGCGGCAATGTGGATCTGCGCGTTCCCTACATCGGCTACGCTGCCGAATCCATCTCTTACAAGGCCGCCGGCATCGATGCTTACAACGCGCTGCAGGCGCACATCGACAAGCGCATGAGCCACGGCATTCAGGTCGGGGGCTCTTACACCTGGTCGCACGCTCTCGACGAACAGAGCGGGCTGGGCCTCTTTTTCAACGGCAACAATCCGCTCGATCTGCGCAGCGCCTATGGCTCGTCCGACTTCGACCGCACGCACGTCATCAGCTTCAATTACGTTTATCAGCTTCCAAAGTTTGCCACCGGGCACTCTCTCGAAGGAAAAGCCATCGACGGCTGGTCGCTGATCGGCGACACGGTGCTGCAGAGCGGGCAGCCTTACAGCATCATCGACTACTCCGGCTCGATCGGCAGCATCTTCTATTCGACCTCAAACGGCATTACCAACCCCATCGTCCCGCTGGCCTCGGGGTGCACGGCCAAGAGCGCCAAGACAGGCGCCTCGGGCGCGTGGACTCCGGCTGGAGGGCAACCGGCCCTGAACAACTCCTGTTTCACTCTTCCGCTTCTCCCAGCCGGCGGACTTGGAGGCGCCATCCCCATCTCCGATCCATTTGAGACCGGCTTCACCACCGGCGAGCGCAACATCTTTCGTCAGGCCTTCCAGAAGCGCGCCGACGCCTCGTTGGTCAAGGTCACGCCGCTCACCGAACGCTATTCGCTCAAATTCACCTTCGACGTTTTCAACCTGACCAACACCACGAGCTTCGATGTGCCGGGCAATGGGGTGGCTCAAAACCAGTACTACAATCCCTTCCCGACAGCCCTCAACTCCAGTCCTAGTGCGCCGACGCAGGTTCTTCCTACGAGTTGCACCGCATCTAACACTGGCTTCTACAACTGTCCGTCGGGCCTGGGGATCGTTACGCACACCATTGGTAGTCCGCGCCAGGTGCAGATGTCGCTGCGGCTGGATTTCTAGGGCTGATCGCGAGCGAAGCAGAAAAGGGCGTCCGTGGAATGCGCGGGCGCCCTTTTTGCGTTGTGGCGCAGTTTCCGAATAGACCACAACCAGACAAAACCCCGAAAGGGACCCGAGGCTTACATCTGAGTTGCCGCGGAGGCCTGGGTTTATATGGGGCCGTCGGCGGGATGCTTGAATGAAGGGAATGCAGAGTTGGTCGAGCGACTTCTGCTCGATGTGCGTCTTAGAAGGGATGACGTGCGTGGAGCCGGAGCCGTGTCCATGTTGTTTCGAGATCTGCGCAACTCGTTTTGGATTAAGCTAAAAGGCGCGCTCTTTCTCTTCGGAGGCTTTCTGGCGTCGACGCTGTTGCTTATTGAACACCCAACACTGAAGGCCGCGCTGCTGTTGATGGCGGCGATCTGGTGTTTCTGCCGTTGCTATTACTTCGCATTCTACGTGATCGAGCGCTATATCGATGCGGACTTTCGGTTTTGCGGCCTCCTTTCGTGCGCGAAGTTCCTGTTTACCGGTGGGAAAGAGCGTATTCGCCCGAGTTTTGATCCATAAAAGGGTTCGCTTCCTTGCTGGCAGCGGCCAATCTTTCCTAGCTCACAGGGGCTAGTGGACCTTGAAGCTGTAAGCGAAGCTGCAGGAGATGATCGGGCAATTAATCAACGAGTTCAAACCGTTGGTCCGGATCATGTCAGGGAAGTATCTTCGACCACATGTCCAAGATGCTGGAGCGGGGTTCTATGAGACTCTGGTTGAGTGACTTGCTAATGGCTATCGCCCTTATGTTGTTGGGCATGGTTGTTCCGCTTTTGGTCCTTAAGCACTTGTGTGGCGACCCGCTCTCGAGACTATTGGGCGAGAGTCTGGCAGTTTTCCTCGGAATAACAGTTTATTGCTTGGTGAGTCCGCTCATCTATCAACGCTTTCATTTGTGCCCCATGTGGTATCCGCTCTGCCCTAAGTGCGGGAACGGAAATCGTTTCTACCGTTTTCCAGCAGCCAAGCCTACCTGGCCACGAGAGGTGGTCACCTGTTGCACTTGCGGCTGTTTTTTGGAGCTCTGGTACGGCCCAATGCCTAAGCACGCGGATTCATCGCCAACCTCGCCCAGTTTCGCTCTTGTCTGGCCTCATTCTCAAGGCCGATGGCGAAGACTCAACCCGTGACTTAGGCCAATTGATCGTAACGTCTGGTTGACGGGCCACCCGGAAACTGTACCACCGTCCCTTATTGCAGCTCTTTGCCGGGGCTGAGCCGATCTGCGATTATCAAAGAAAACAAGATGGGAGAACAGGCACGCATGATCCGCCGCTGCTGCGACCGCGACTTTGAGTTGATCTGGGCCATCGTCAACGATGGCGCGCAGGCTTATAAGGGCGTCATTCCTGAAGACTGCTGGACGGAACCTTATATGTCCACGAACGAGTTGCACCATGAGATTGGAGATGGCGTCGAGTTCTGGGGCGAAGAGGAGGGCGGCGATCTCGTCGGCGTGATGGGCATTCAACAAGTTCAGGATGTGACGCTGATTCGCCACGCCTACGTCCGTACGACTCGCCAGCGGCAAGGGATTGGGGCGCGCCTGCTCTCTCACCTGCTTATGCTGACGACCGCTCCGGTATTGATCGGAACCTGGGCCGATGCCACCTGGGCGATCCGCTTCTATGAAGCGCGAGGCTTCAAAGCGGTTTCTCCCATTCAAAAGGATCTGCTTCTCAAGCGGTATTGGAGTGTCGCGCCGCGGCAGATTGAAACGTCCGTGGTTCTGGCTGATGCGTTGTGGTGGAATATGAATTCCAAGGGCTGACGGTCGACCATTTGGTCAACCTGATCTGGCAACCTGCGGTGAAAGTTGAGAATGCCGAAAGACTGTATATCAGGGGCTAGAGCTAATACTGTTCACTTAATGAGATTTGTGGCATTCTGTATTAGGTAAGTACAGGAGGCTACAGGTGGCGCGTACGGTTGCGGAACTCCCTCCGGGTGCCCGGATCACGGACTACAT